>UMEZ01067514.1_pt1 | contig 85213 bp, 90 predicted proteins | sample 1964841 | NCBI WGS metagenome assembly UMEZ01 (sample SAMEA4836029, study PRJEB28245) | human gut metagenome | biome: gut microbiome; material: fecal sample | place: Denmark | collected 2008 | reverse complement strand
ATTTCTTGTCTATCTTTGAGAGTTCTCCAGTCAAGTAAACTAATTTTAGCTTGATACTTGGTAACTCTATTGGTAGTTCAACTTCATATAATTCTTTTTTTGCAAGTTCATTTTTAACGGCTTCTTTTATGACATACGCTATTCCCATATTTCTTTTTACTGCTTCAACTCTTATTTCAGTTGCATCGCACATCATATCTGCGTGTAAAGAAACATTGTTTCTTTCTAATATTTCTTTTAATTGTTGTGTTGCTTTTGTATTTTCCAAGTTTAAAATGCAATTCAAATCCTCTAACTCTTTTATATCAGAAATTGTTAATGGTGCTTTTGAAACAAATATATTATTTATTGTTAATAGTTCTTGAACTTCCACATTAGCATTACTTATTTGTGCATCTGTTATTGCAAAATCAATTTTATGATTCTGTAATAACTCTAGCATTTTATTCGTATCAACTTCACATACTATTTCTACATTAAGTTTTGGAAAATCTTTTTTCACTCTTTCTATTTGTCGTAGTAAAAAATAACTTGTAAAGTGAGATGGACAACCTATTTTTATACATCCACTCTCCATATCATTTTTATCCTTTGCCATTTTTTCTGCAAAATCAAAACTAGATAGTGATTTATTTACTATTTCATAAAGTTCTTGTCCATCTGTAGTTAATGTTACTCCTTTACTCTCTCGATTAAAAAGTTTCAAATTTAATTGTTCTTCTAAGCTAGATATTTGTTTACTAACATTTGGAACTGATAGACTTAGTTTTTCTGCTGCTTCAGAATAGCTTTTTGATTGAGCAACTTTACAAAATATTCTATATAAATTCAGATTTATATTTGACATATAATTACACCCTCCTACAAAGATTTTTCCAACTCTATTTCAGCTTTTTTCACATAATAATCTTCTGTGTTTATAGGAATTTTTAATTCGTTTATTTTTTTTATTAATTTATCTGTAGTATCAAAATCCAAATTATCTTCTATTGTTTCAATCTCGATTAAATTCTCACCATTTTCAATATCTTTTATAGCTAACTTTAAATAATCTTTTTCATAAACAATATCCTTTTCTTTAATAGTCATCAATTCTTTATATTCAAGTGCTTTTATAAATTCTTTTCCTTGTTCTATATCTTTAATTTTGCATTCTATTTTTTCTTGTTTAGTTATAGTTCCATAATTATCAATTTGTTTGTTTTTTAATGTTAATTTTAATTCTGTATAACTCTTTTTAAAATCTTGTGGTATAAATTGAGTAACTTCTCTTAATTAATACACACTTTTTTAATATTTCTCTAGCATTTTCTTTTGATATATGAACATCTTTTTTTGTATAATATATATCTTCTAAATTATATTTATCAACAATTGAAAATCCTTTATTTTTCAATATGTTACACATTTCTTGTAATGTACAAGTAATTCGTACAGTTATCTCATTACTCATTATAATATACCCTTTCAAAACAATTCCACTTTATTATGCCATATTATGTTAATTTTTTTCAACAACTCAGCTTTTTTATTTGAATTTCATAATAAAAAGCATTCAATATGTAATTTATTTGAAAATTATATATTCAATGCTTTTTTATTTTTTTAATTATGTTTTTTTACTATCTCTTCTATTCTATGTATTTGTTTTTCATTCACTCTTTTAAGTTTATTCCTTAATTTTATTACCGAAAACATTATAGCACTACCTGTACAGCCATACATATTTGCAATTTTAACAAAAGATGATGGTTTGGGTCCTATTTCACTAAGTTCATAATATAATATAAATCTTTCTTTTTGACCTTCTGTCGCATTTTCAATAGAATCAACTAAACTTACTATCTCTTTCTTTTCATCTTTTTCTAATTTAGATTCTTTTGCCAATCTTAATAATTCATCTACTATAAAACTTCTTTCTTTAAAATTCATAAATATCCCTCTTTCTTATTAATTTGTCATACAAACTTCTTCATATATTTTCCTGCTTTTTACTTCTTTTCTTAATATGTCAGCATCTTCTGGTAATAGTCTATTATTCACTTTTGCTAAATTTATCAAAGCAATAATATTATTACTGCTGCTTTCTCCTTCTTTTTCAACTATTTCATGTAACACATAATCTGGAATTTCAAAGTTATACTTTTTTTGTATTTCTTTACCTCTTTTTTCAATTTTACTCTCTATTTTTAATATTCTGTCTATTTCTTCTTTTTCTAATAAATTCTCCATATTCATATCATTACTCCTTTTTTTATATCTAGTTATTTGCTAACTAGTACGCAACACTTCTTTCAAAAAAATATTATATCATTATACATAGTTTAATTATATTGAAAGAGGTGTAATATTAATGAAAACTAAAAACATAAATGGTTATTTCAACATTGTTGGTTCCAATATTCGCAAATATAGAGAACTCAAAGGAATTTCTCAACGTGAACTTGCAAATAAATTAAATCTTTTAGGTGTTAACTTATATAACTCTGATATTTCTCGTATAGAAAACCATACATTGTTTATCAGAGACTATGAACAAAAAGCAATTTGCCAAGTTTTAGGCATTACATATGATCAATTGTTTGAAAATACCAATAAATATTTTGAATAGATGAGCCAATTATGCTATATCATAGCTGTTGGCTCTTTTTTAGTAATTTCTTTTTATTATATCAATTATTTTTCCTAATTCTAAATTTTTGTTAATAGTTACTTCCATTAAATCGATTTTTCTTCGTTCGTCATTATTATCTATTTGTATGTCTTTTTCTTTAAGCATTGTAGAATGTGTTTCTATAAAGTTCTTCGCTTCATCTCGTGTAATAAAATAATACACTTCATCTTCACCTGATTCGCCTAATAGAATTTTAAAAACAGGTTGCCCACAAATCACATTATCTTCTATTCTAATTTTTTGAGTTCTTAAAATTTCAGCAATTTTCTTTAAATATTCATAATCATTAACTTCAATTTGCATTTTCATTTTAGTATAAAAATACTTTTCAATATTTTTTAATGTTTTATCTAATATTTCAAATTCTGTTTCTTCTATTTTGCCTTCTTTTATTTCTTGCAAAAATGTTATCAATTCTAAGTCATTATTGGCTGTATCTATTTGAATATTCGCTAATATTTCTTTTGCTCTTTTCTTTAATTCTAAAATCTGCTTTTCTTTCATTTTATATTCATCCTTTCATAATATAATAAGTCTTTTTCTCCAAAAAATGTTATTTTAATGATAACATATTTTCAATATTTAATTAATGTTTTAGTTGGTTTTTTATGGAAAAATCTATTATTTGTTGGTTCTAAAGATTTTTAAAAGTTGTTATACTATATTAGGTGATAATATGAATAAAATTGCGAAAACAATAGGTAATCACATAAAAATTGCGAGGCTAAATAAAGGATTATCCCAAGAACAATTAGCCGAAAAATGTAATGTATCAACAAAATATATTAGTGCTTTGGAAGTACGGTAATTCAAAAGGTAGTGTACGGTTTGCTAATGAAATTGTGTAATATTTTAGAAGTTTCTCCTAACTATTTATTTGAAACTTTATTTGATGAAAAGAAATCAACTCCTTTGGATAATGAAATTTTAGTACAATATCTTAAACTTTCCGATACTAATAAAAAATTTATAGATAATATAATTACACATATTTATAATATAGAAAGAAAAAAATAATTGTTCAAAGTCAAAAAGAGAGTGAATCACTCTCTTTTTCTTTTACTAAAACATTCATTCTTTATTCAATATAAAATTTATATAAAACTTTATTTCATCTTTATTTATAGTATCTAAATAATTAGCACAAAAAATTCTTTCTATTAAATAAAATATAAAAATGTCTGGCGAGAAATACTCATTATTTCTTATAATGTTCATTAAACATTCTATTTCACATTCTTTATTAATAATCGAATTACTCAAAGAATAAAATATTCCAGCTAAGTCATTATTTATATCTCCAACTGTGAAAGACTCTAAATCAATCAGGAAAAAGCCTTTATCCTTTATTAGTACCTCATGTAAACTAATATCTGAATTTATTATATATTGTTTAGGAGTAATTTCTTTTTTTAATTTATCATAAATTCTATGTATCTTGTCGATATCCTCTATATCCTTAAATTCAAGAAACAAATCTTCTTCATTTACTTTTATTCTTGTATAAATCATACTTGGTGTACTGTATTTTTCTAATCTATTAAAACTAAGCATTTTTTTTGCTTTGTTACTAATATTTAGATTCCAAATATGTTTATAATATTCTAATAAATTTTTTATTATATTTTGATTTTTCACAACGCCATTATTGTTAACCAACTTCTTTAATGACATTGCTTCTATCCATTCACTTATCAAAATATAATATTCATTCATTTCACCACAATAATAAATTTTAGGAACATTAATTTTTATATCTGAAAATATTTTATACATAGCAATTTCAACATTTTTTCTTACATACGCACTGTTATCTTTTTTATAAACTTTAATTGCATATTTTCTCGTTTCAGTTTCACAATAATATACAATGTTTTTCCATGTTAATCTTGAGCATATAGTAAATTTTTTTATTTTTTCTTTAATTATCTTTTCAACATAAGATTCAATATTTTCCTTCATACGGTTATACTTCTCTCCATTTTTTTACCACACAATTAATTCCGAGTTTATTACAAGGTTCAAAATCCATTATGTTACTATCTCCATACATTATTACTTCATTTACATTTATTTTATATAAATTTAATGGAATCATATAAAAATAAATACTTGGTTTACAATAATCATAATCCTGTGAAAAAAACATATCCTTAAATTTATTCATAACATTATATTTTTCTAAAATTTTTACTATAGCATTTTTGGTTGTCAAACCTGTATTTGATATTAAAATTATTTCACATTCCTTCTGTAATATCTTATTTAATAATTTTTCATTTAATGTTGGTATATATTTTTCTGTAATTAGATTATCATACTCCTCTAATATTTTTTCTGCAAATTTCGCATTTAAATTGTTAGCTTTCAAGATATTTTCTATTCGCTCATTTGGTGTAATAGATATTCCCTTTAATTCTTGCTCTTTAAATTTAGAAATTTCATTTTCTATGATATTTTTCCAAAATTTCACATTACCATAATGTGTAGTTGTCAAAAAAATATTTGCCCTATCATAATTTATATTCTTTTCATTTTCATCACTCAATAGCAAAGTTTCCCATACATCTAAAAAAATATATTTTATACTATCTTTCTGTTTCATCCTTACTATCACCTTTTACTACAGACTTAATTTGTTCTCCTGCTTTCTTCTTATGGTATCTATCTTTCATTGTTTGATATTGAACTGCATATCTTTCAGGATTAGGTATATCTTTAAAAATTTGGGGAATTAAGTCATAATGTATGTTACAATTATCTACTCCTAATTCTTCACAATACTTAACAGATTCTGGATCTAAATACCCGGCTACTGTTATTTCTTTTCCAAAAGAATGTACTTTATCTGTAGCATATTTTACAATAGTTTTAACAGCTATGTCGTTCATAGAATAAAAATCTTTTTTATCTCTATCAGCTCCCAGTATTAATGTTGTTAAATCATTTAATCCTATAGTATAATTGTCAAGACCTAACTTTTCAAAATCTTCTAATCTTATAATTGCTGCTGGTGTTTCTAGCATCATACCTATTTTTCCATTATATCCAAATTTATTTCTTAACACATTTACTACAACTTCCATCTCTTCCGCTCTTGAAACAAATGGTATTATTATTCCTAAATTTGGACTACTTTTACTTGCATTAACAAAGCAATCTAGTTCTTGTAAAAAAGCTTCTTTTCCTCTTAAGTTTCTTCTTATTCCTCTTGTACCAAGTAAATATTGTTTTTCTTCAAACTTTTCATCGGCTCCTTCTAACACATTAATTTGATGTGGCACTAAATCAGCTGTTCTATACCAAACAGGTTTTCCTTCAAATTGCTTTGACACTTTTTTTAGATAATCAGTTACAAATTCCCTAAACTCTTTTATCGGAAAATACTGCAATTTATTTATGCATAGATTCTCACCTCTTATCATACCTACCCCATCAAATATTGACAAAACAATATCATCATTGTTTAATTCTTCTGAATTAAGACCTAACATATACTTCATTTTATTTTACTCCCTTTTCATTTTCTACTATTTCTCTCCTTTTTCTAGTGTTTTCTTTTATCTTTAATAACAGGCCTAATTCTGGTAAACTGTCAAACTTTTTATTTAATTGTGGAAGATTTATATAATTTACAGTAATTCTATCAACTCCTAAATTTTTATAAAAGTTAATTTCTTCTTCTTTTAGATAACCCGCTATCGAAAATGGTATCTTATTATTCCTACATATTTCTTGAATATACATCACTGTTTTTACTACAGCTAGATGCTTTTTGTCATGATAATTAGATTCTCTGTATGTTCCTAATAAAAGTGATGTTAAATCATTTAATCCTACTGTTATATTATCTACACCAGCATCAATAAAATCATTAATCTCTAATAACACACTAGGAATTTCCGCCATTATTCCAATTTTTCCTTCAAAGCCAACTTCTCGGATTATTGTTCTAATCTCGTTATATTCCTCAATATCTTTTATATATGGAATTATTACTCCAAGATTTTTATGTTCTGCATATACATTCTTTATTGCCAAACATTCCTGTTCAAATGTTTCTTTATATTTCAGATGCCTTCTTACTCCTTTTGTTCCAATAAAATGCCATTTTTCTATAACATTATCATCTGCTCCATCTAATGTTGCAATTTCATTTCCAGTTAAGTCAGTAAATCTATACCATACTTCCTTATCTTTAAATATGTTGCAAATATTTATTAAATAATTTTCAATATATTTTTGACAACTTTTAGTTGTAATATATTCATTAATATTTCTACATAAATATTCGCTTCTAATCAAACCTACTCCTGCAAATTCTTTTGCAAGATCTTTGCTAATATTTTCAGCATTTATTCCTAAGAATATATCAGTTTTCATTTTCAATTTCTTCCTTTATTCTTTTTATGGCTTCTATTATATCTTCTTTTTTAGCTCCTAGTGAAATTCTTAAATATCCCCTTCCTGTTTTTCCAAAACAACTTCCAGGAACTGTTGCAACTCTCGCTTTATATAATAACCTATCTGCGAATTTTTTATCATCCTCTTCTATTTCCTTACAACATAGCCATATATACAAACCGCCTTCTGTTTTTTTACAACTTAATCCTTTTATGTTATTTAACCCCTCATAAAGTAATTGCATTCTCTCATTCATAATCTTTCTTGCTTCAATAGAAAAATACTTCATTTCATTTTTCTTATTTGCAATAGCATATTGAACTATTGAAGATGAATACATAGCTGTAAACAACGCAATTTTCTCCATTTCTTTCATTATTTCTTCATTACCAATTACATATCCTATTCTTAGTCCTGCTATTGAATATTGTTTTGAATATGATTTAGATACTAAGGTTTTATTATAAAAACTCATTGGAGATTTAAAATTGTTTTCATTATAATAATAATCACAGTATTCCTCATCACTAATTATATATAAATCATGCTTTCTCGCAATATCAGCTAATTTTTTTAGTTCTTCCTCTCTATAAATAACTCCTGTTGGATTGTTGGGAGTATTTATTAAAATTGCTTTTGTATTATTATTAATTTTTGATTGTATTTCATCAAAATTTATATGAAAATCATCTTCTTCATGCAAACCAACTGATACTGGAATTGCTCCAACATACTTTATCATTTCTTTAAGATGCGGCCATAAAGGTTCAACTAAAATAACTTCATCGTTATTATTTAATATTGTAGAAAATATATAAAACATTCCCATTGAGCCACCAGGTGTTACAATAATATTTCTTTCAGAGATATTATTGTTTATTTTTGTTTTAGCTTCATCTGCAATTATTTTTATTAATTCTGAATTTCCACGTAATGGTGGATAATGTGTCTTTTTATTTTCAAAAGCTTTATCAATTCCTTCTTGAATTTCTTTTGGGCAATCCAAATCAACATCTCCAACCTCTAATCTAATTACATCATCACCTAATGCATTTGCTTTTTCTATTACTTCTGCTATTCCAGAAAATTTTAATATTTCGACATTCCTATTTACTTTATTCATTTTAATCACACACTTTCTCTATTTACATTTGATTATTGTTTTTAACCCTTGTTTTTTATTTGCCACATTATCGATTGCCTTCTGTGCTTCATCCAAATTGTATATTGGGCAAATTATATCTTCATAGTATTCTTTTACTGAATCCAATACTTTCTCTGCTAACTTATAATATTTAGCTGTTGCTAAAACTGAACCTATATACTTGTACTCACTTCTGCAAATAATACTTGGACTTATATTTGTTTCTCCTGTATCTGCAAAATTGCCCATTTCAACTATTGTGCCTCCTCTTCTAACAAATTCCTTTGATTGATTAAAAGCTTCAAGTGTTCCTGCACACTCATATACTAAGTCTGCACCTAATCCCATACATTCTTTTTGTATATCCTTTGTAGTTTGTTCTATCTCTTTCATTAATATTGCTCTATTTATTCCTATCTTTTTTGCAGTTTCGATTCTATTAGGTTTTATATCAATGATATATGGATTATATCCCATATTTTTTAATTGAATTGCAATAAACAATCCTATTGTTCCAGCACCTTGTATAACAATTTTTAGTTCTCTATTTAGAGTTTTCTCAGAATTTTTCAATCCCTTTTCTACTGCTTTAGTTGTAACTGCTACTGGCTCAAGTAAAGTTCCATAACCAAATTTCCAATCTTTATTTACTTTATATACCTTAAATCCATTAAGAATAATTGCATATTCAGAATATCCACCACCTAAAACTGGATATTTATCCATTGGCACATTTAAACCGTATGTTGTTCTATGAGGACATATTTGTTCTTCTTCTGGAAGTTCTTTACAATATGGACATACTCCACAAGATTTACCAGGTACTAATGCTACAATATCTCCAACAGCTATATCTCCATTAATACATTCCACATCGCAGTTTTGTGATATTCCAACTATTTCTCCATACAATTCATGTCCTAACACAGATGGATATTGTGTTGCTTTAAATCTACCAGCATATACATGAGGATCAGTTCCACAAACCCCACATGCATAAACTTTTATTAGTATTCCTTCCTTTAACTCTGGTACTTCCACTTCTTTAATTTCTATTTTTTCTTTTCCTTCTAATACTACACACTTTGAATTCATTTTTATCAACCTTTCTATTTTTTATATTTTTCTAATGTTGGTACATATGAAGAATCAACCTCATCTAAATCAATTTTTGAAACTTTATCAATGTTCTTTATTAAAACTTGTACCATTTTTCTTCTGAATTCACATTCTTTACTTTCTCTTGCATAAAAGCTTCCATAAGAGCTTTCAGCAGATGCTGGACATCCACCAGCACATACACATTCGATAGGACAATTTTTACATTCAGGTAATTGTCCGACGATTCTTAATGCTAAATTTATATATTCTTTATTTTTTATTATTTCTTTCCAATTTTCAATCTTTCCAAAATTTCTAAAATATCCCGTACATAAGAATACATTTCCTTCTAAATCTACAGCAAATTGTTGTCCCATTCTTCCACAGTAATTTAAAACTGGTTTATATAATCTTTCCAGAAGTTTAAACCATTTTCCTGTAACTTGTATTCCATTTTCTGCTCCATAAATTCGTGCATCCACTAAACAATTGATTCTTTCATCTACATTCTCTAAAAAATCGTATTCGCTTTCAAAAATAAGTGTATTTATTTCAACAGACTTCAACCCTATACTCTTTGCTACATCTATAAGTTCTCTTAATTTTTTATAATTATATTTATTTAATGTAGCTGCTATATTTATTTTATCGGTTGGATACCCTTTATTAATTAATTTTTTAATAACTTCTATTGCTTTATCATAGCTTCCATTTCCATTAGGGAATTTTCTTAATTGATCATGACATTCTTTCGGTCCATCTATGCTTATTTCTAAATCGGTTGAGTGTTTTCCGTAATTACTTTTTTCAATCCAGTAATCAATTATTTCATCCGTCATAACTATTGCATTTGTATTAGTGTGAAATATAACCTCTATATCTTTAAATTTTTCGTTAATATATTCCATTGATTGCTTAATAACTTTGAAATTTAAAAATGGTTCGCCTCCATGAAACCTAATATGTACTTTCTTTTGTTTATTTTTAGTAATAATATCATAAAATGAATCAATGGCATTTTGGGCAACATCCCAAGACATATTTGATTTGCTACAGTTTAATCCATTAGTTTTAGTTACTTTCATATCTTGTGCATCATCAATATAACAATATGAACATCTTAACATGCAATTTCCTGTAACATATAGCAATAATTTAGTTAAACTATTTCCATTAACTACATCTTCTTTATAATTTTCCAGTATTGGTTTTATAAGTTCATATTCATTTTCTACAGTTTTTATAAAATTTTTATTCTTCATTTTTTTTATTTCATCTTTATAAGTTTCTTCATCTACTTTTTCTCGTTTATTTATTTTTGATACTAATTCTACATCTTTTTTAGATAACTTTGTTAAATTTCCAAAAATAGAATTATAAGCATAGATATTTCCATCATTTGCTTTTATATTAACGAAATGTTCTGACATTTCTAACATTCTTGCTCACCCCTCATCTTTTTTATTTCATTTTCTATTTTTTTATTTCCAAAATATTTTTCGTTTAGTATTTCATAGAATTTTGGCATTTCTGCATCTCCATAAAATAAATGTCTTGTACTATATATCGCAGGGTACCAAAAAGGATCTTTGTTATCGTCGCTCAATATTTTCATAGCAACTATTGTTTCTTTAAAACTTTTATCTATAAGTGGAGAACTTTCGCTAATAATAGCACAAATAATCTTTTTAACATCACCTCCCATTTTTTGAATTTCTGATATTATATTAAATAATGTTTCACCTGTAGCTATAACATCTTCTATAATTATTATTTTTTTTGATTTAAAATTAAATTTTTCTATATTGGTTATAAATTCATTTGAAATTTCACTATTCCAATTTCTGCTCCATTTTACTTCTATAACTTCTGATGCTTTTTGATTCAGTGCTTCAAAAGCTCTTTTACCACCTTCTCCTACTGTAACTATAGTATAATCTTTTAAGTTGATATTTTTTAAATATAAGTAGCTTTTTATTTTTTCCATCAAATGATTTATAGTTACTATTTTAACTCTGTAATTATATTTACTAATTTGATTTCCAATTTTATTTATATCTTCTTTTTTACAATATGTATTATCATCTAGTATAATAAAATTCTCATTTGTTTCAGATAGTATAATTGTACTTTCCCTTGCTTCATTTAATTTTATTTTATTATTCCTTACAAGCATTCTCCTTGCACTCCTTTTTAATTAAACTCCATATATTATTGATTGTTTTATCGTCTAAGATTATTTTGCTATTAATCTTTTCTAATTCGCTATCTTTAATATTTAACTTTTTATACAATAAAGAAACATATTCTATAACTTTTTTTATTGATAATAATTCTCCTAACTTCATTTCGTTATTTCTTGCTTTTTTTGCATCAATAATATAATCATGAATGCATCTCAAAATATTACATTGTAAATAATCATCTTTACAAAATTCACAATTTATAGTAGCATGTTTTTCTATTATAAAGTCATATTCTCTTTTTACCCATTTATAAAAACAATCTATATTATCTGTATCAATTACTATATTCTCTAATATAATCTTCTTAATTTCTTGATTATAGTCATTATCTAAATATAAATCTGTCCATAATACCTTTGAAAAGATTTTTCCTATATACAATGAATATAGTTTTAACATATTTATTAACTTGTCCACATTTGAATAATTTTGCATATTTTTCTCAAATTGTTTATACACTTCATCATAAAACTTTATTTTATTAACACTTCTTCTTAGAATGGTTAGAAACTGTTGTTCATCCTCGTATAAAATAATAGAATCAGTAATTTTCTTTATTTCTCTCCAATCTGAAAATAATTTTGTTATTTCATCTTGTTTTCTTTCAATCAAATTACACTTTTTTGCCCCCATACAAAAAATATCCATGCAGTTATGTAGTTCATATTCCAAGTTTGAATATTTTTTCACACTCTCTACCAACGCATAGATATATTGTATCGGAATAATGTGGATTTCTACTGGAAACTCACATATATTCTTAAATATTTTTTTATATTTTTCTTCTACTTTTGATATGCATATTAAATCTATATCAGATTTGTTTTGAGCATAACCTCTTGCAACAGAACCTCCTACTGATACATTAATAAAATTCTTTTTGTCTATTATTTGATTAAAATTTTTTTCAATAAATTCCATTGATTTTTTTGAATAACTATTTATCATCTATTATTTCCCTTCTAAAATTTGATTAATATTTTTCCAAGTATAATCAAACTCCAATCTATTTCCACATATTATTTTCTTAGTCTGTCTATTTAATTTTTTTATAATATTCTTATTTATTTTTTTAGCATCTTTATTTAGCTTTATTTCTCTTATCCTTTTATTCCAATATGGCATATATCTTTCCATATCTTTTAATTTATATGCAAATATCGTTTCTTGATCATTTTTTATTTTATTTAAAATATTATTTTTTCTATATTTTCTTATAATTTGCTTTTTATCTAATAATACCAAATAATCTATTGGTACTACCCTCTTTAGAGGAATCTGTATTTCTATTTCTTTATCAGGCAAGGTAATCTTCTTTTTAATTCTTTCTGACATTTTTTGAGCATCTATAAAATTATAAGGTATTTTATTATTTACTAAATATAATATTTTTTCATTTTCAGCGTTTTTTTTGTTATTGGTTAATCCTGATTTTATTGCATAATCCATAGCAATCTTTATATCTGGTCTCCAAATATAAGTACATATTTTTTTATTGTGTTCAAAGACTGGCAATTGATCATTTCCTATAAATTTTGCCCCCTTAGAAAGCATATTTAATAATATTGTAGTTTTTCCATCGCCTTTATTTCCTATAGCTAGAAACGTTTTATTGTTAATCATAAATCCAGAACAATGAATCCATATAATTCCATCCATAGTCGATAGTTTAACAATAGTTTCCCTGATTAAATTATTTAGCTCTGTCAATTCACTCATGCTATTGTAATAATGATAAATCTCTTTTTTATCATAATCAATTTGAGTATTAACATTATTATTAGCCAAAAAGTATATATTCCATTCGTCTGTAATTTTAAATTCAGTATCTTTTGTTAGGAAAGATTCCCAAAACTTCGAGAACCTTTCCTTTAATATTTCTTCTAAAAAAATATTAAATTTATAATTCAAAAAATACAATTCTACTTTTTCCATTATTTAACCTTTACATTTACTATTTTATATAACTCATCTGCTGGAGAATGTTCTTTAAATAAATAACTATTCACTAATACACTATCAAATCCTTCAATAAGTGCTTTATAAACATCCTCTGCTTTTCCTACGCCTCCGTCTAGCATAACTTTGATATTAGATTTAGACTTAATATATTTCAAAGCACTTATAGCTTTCTCAGAAATTCCATTTCCATATGATATTTCTGAGCCAAGTATTCTTATCATAGGACAACCTAATGTTAATAACTTGTCTATAGTTTCTTTTTCTGGTGCAATCAAAGGCCATATTTCTAAACCTTGTTTCATTAATTCTTCAGTTGCTTTAACAACTTCACTATTTTGGCTCCATTTATGATTAGAATCCAATACTTCTAATTTAACTGCTTTCTTTCCGCCCATTTCTACTGCTTTAAGAGTTCTTCTAATTACTTCATTAGCTGATGTTTGTAGATTTATATTCCAAACAGGAGTTAAATTACTAGTATCAATTCTTTTTGATAATTCTCTCCAGTTTGCATCACCATATCCAATAGGTAACAAATCCCATTCTTGGACTGTATCAATATTATGTGTATTTATTGGTACAATAACATTCTTTGAATTCTTTAACATTTCTATTACCATATCTATACTTACTATATTATTTTCATTTCCAAAACAATGGATTAAACGTGGTACTTTTAAATATACATCTTTCATATTATTATTTCTCCTCTTCTTCTAATTCTATAATATTTTCATTATATTTCTTTTCTCTTTTTCTGTCAGTTAACAATTCAGATCTTTCTTTTGAGTAATATATATCTAGTGTATGCATTGCTCTAGTAATAGCAATATACAACAATTTAGCATCTAATTCGTTATTTCCATATTTCTCTTTGCTTGCATCCGATAAAATAACTGAATCGAATTCCAACCCTTTTGATAAATATGATGGCATAACACTTATTCCGCCCTTATATTCTGTTGCTTTATCGGAAATAAGGTTAGCTGGCACTTTAGCTTTTGACAATTTTTTATATAATTCAGTAGCTTCTTGTAAAGTTTTGGTTATAATCGCAATATTTTTCTTGTCTGATTGTAACAATTCTTCTAATCTACTTATAATTGTTCCTGTTATCTCATTGTCACCTTTTTTCTCTATTGTTACTGGTACTCCTTTTCTGATAACAGGTTCACCTAGCTTAACATTTATTTTATCTCTTACCTTATCTATAACATCATTACCTTTTTCCATGATTTCCATAGTAGTACGATAGCTTTTTCCTAACTGCAAAGTTTCAGCTTTTCCATTAAAAATATCATTATTAACTTTATCCCAATCATTAGTTCCTCTATATGAATAAATACCTTGTGCTATATCTCCTAAGATTGTCATACTATCGTTTTTAAGAATATCTCTTAATGCTGCAAATTGAAATTCACTATAATCTTGTGCTTCATCAATAACAATATGTTTAGCACTTTTTGCTATTTGTGAACCTTTTATTTTGTGTTGGATATACATTAATGGTGCTAAATCCTCATATTCAACTTCTTTATTATTGGGTTTATTTAGCATTTTTTGTTGTATTTGCATAATTATATCTTGTGGGACAGATTTATTATCCATTGTACCTAGTTGTGCTATAAATTCCTTATATATTTCTAATGCAGATTTTTTCCCAGCTTTTCTTGAAAATTCCGCTAATAGCTTTTTTCCACCTTTATCTAATTTTTTCATCCATGGCTCATATTTATCATATATTTCAATTTTTTTCTTTTTTCTTTCTTCTGGTGACAAGCTTTCATCTATCCCTGCTATTTCTGCTTTTTTTCTTGCTCTAATTGACTCCTCTATTGTTTCTTGATTATTCTCAATAAAAACTGATAATCTTCTTAAATAATTCTTAAATTTTTCCTCTATAGGAGTTTCTGGTCTTGAATACTGTTTGCTGAATCCTTCTTTCAATTTTTCATTAGATAGAATAACAATATCTCCAATTTTTAAATCTTCATTTGGGAAGAATCCAAATTGAGTTTCCTGTAAATATTCATCTAATAACTTTTTGTATTCTAAAGATGATTTAAACTTTGATGTTCTTTGTACTATATCATTTATGTCCTTTCCATTATTAACAATATCTGCAAGTTTTGAATTAGAGTTTTCTATTTTTATTCCCTTTCCAATAATCTCCTTTGCAAAATCTTCAAATGTTAATTGCATTACATCATCTACTCCTAAATCTGGTAAAATAGCAGAAATATAATCCAAGAAAAATTTATTTGGTGCAATAATAAGGAAATCTTGTGGTTTTAACTCTTTTTCATAGGCATATGCTAAATATGCAATTCTGTGTAAAGCCACAGTTGTCTTACCACTACCTGCAACACCTTGCACAATTATTGGTTTATTCAATTTAGCTCTAATTATTTTATTTTGCTCAGTTTGTATAGTAGATATAATATTCTTTAATCTATTGTCTGCTGAAGCTGATAAATATGGTTTCAATAGTTCATCACTTGTAGTAATATCTACATCTGAAAAAGATTTTAGTTCGCCTTTTTCTATATCATATACTCTTTTTCGACTTAAATTGCCCTCAATTTCTCCAGTAGGAGATTCATATGATACATTACCTAATCTACCATCATAATACAAACCTGCTATCGGTGTCCTCCAATCAACTACTTGCAATTCCACATTATCTTTAAATACTGAACATTTTCCAATATATATTTCTTTTTCGTCTAAATCTCCATCTTCCTGAAAATCAATCCTAGCAAAATATGGCGTATCCAACGATTTTGCCAAATCTCTTGATTTTTTAGCATACATCTGTGTCAAAAGTTCTACTACATATGGATCTTCTGACTTAGGATCAAATTCTTTATACAATCGCTTTATTGTTTCTTCGGATTGTTGTATCTTTTGTTTCATTATATCTATTGTTTCTTTTAAATATTTTTTTTCTTGTGTAACTTCTTGTTTTTGATCCTCTTCGTTCATTCCTATATTCTCTCCTTTTACAAAAATTCGCTTTAATTATACAACAATTTTTGCCAAAAGTAAATATTATATTATACTTTTCCCATATTTTCCTATTAAAAGTAAGAAAATGTATTTAAATTTTATTGCGTAAATAATACTTTTATGATACAATACTAATAAATTTTTATAATTGAGGTAATAATATATGAAGTTTCGGAATGCCCATATTAGTTGAATTTCATTCATTAGAAGAAAATATTAAATTATTTCAAAAACTTAATCTAGACTTTATTGAACTAAATCTAGATATTCCATATTGTTTTCCAGAAAATATAGAAACTAATCTATTAAGCAATAATACTTTTACTATTCATCTATCAGAAAAATTTGATGTTGGTGAACTAAATAATTCCTTACGTAAATTTTATTTAAGTGAAATTGAGAAAATCGTATCTTTTGGTACAAAACACAATATTTTTAAATATAACATTCATCTTGATCCAGGTATTCATTTTTCACTACCTGATAAAAAAATATTTATTTATCAAGAATATTTAAACGATTATTTGGATGCTTATAAAGACTCCTGTGATATTCTTTCTAAAATAGCAAGTAAATATAACGCTACTATTTTATTTGAGAATGTTAAAATAGAATCTTATACTTTAAAAGCAATTGAAGTAATTTCAAATTATGAGAACCTATTTTTCACATTAGACTTAGGACATAATATTAGATATGGCAATATTGCCAAAGAAGAGTTTTTAAAATATGAAAATAAAATTAAACATATTCATTTACATGATTTTAATGGTTCCAAAGATCACCAAGAATTATTTACAGGACTCCTTAATACCAAAGAAGAATTGGCTTTCTGCAATAAGCACAACTTAGATGTACTTATTGAAGTAAAAAGGAAAGAGGAATTAATTAACTCTGTTAATAAGCTTCATAATCTTGGATATATTCAATAAAATTTTTTATTTTATCTTTTCTTTTATATTTTTTTAAAATAAGACAAGAAATAAAGAGCTCAACTTTGGCTCTTTATTTCTTGTCTTTTTTATAAAATGATTTTCTCCTAACATCCAAACTATTTCTTTTAGCCTACTTATAAATATTTTACTAAAAAATATTTTGATAATTTTGGATTCTCTCTATCTTTTCTTATAAATTCAATCTCAAAACCACATTTTTCATAAAATTTAGGTGCTTGAAACTCATATGTTGTTAGATTTATATTATTATATTCCTTTCCCTTATAATACTCCTCCACTACTTTCACAAGTTGACTACCTATTTTTTTACCTCTATACTCTTCTAATACAATAAGATCTGCTATATGTACCTCTTTATAATATGAATGACCTGTTATTATTCCAATAATTTTATTATCTTCTTTTGCAATAAAAGTAAATGGCTTATAATTACATTTCACATTATTCTTTTCGGCAAATTTATTAAATTCTTCATCTATCATTTTATATAATTCATCATCTGAATTATTTATTAATTTTATATCTACCATTTTTTATTTTTCCTTTCCCGTATTTCACTTTTCAAATTTCATGTTTATTGTAACAAATCCATAAATTGTTTATTATATTTATCTATATCTTTTGTACTTTGACTCATTATAAAATCTATAACTTTTATTTTAAACTCCTCTACTTCTTCATTTGTATAATTCTTATTTTCAACATCTATTCCTGCATTATTGAATAGCTGAATATCTTTGTTTGTAAATTGCATTTTATATTACCTCTTTCATCTATTTTTCATTAAAATCATACCCTTTATATTTGGATGTAACAATTTTATAAAATCACTTGCATCTTGTTCTGTTCCAATTACACTGCCATAACGAATTGGAACTGCTATTTTAGGTTGTATTTTATTTATTATATCATAAAAGTTATAAAATAATATAAAAAAACAAAATTAAACTGTAAATGCGCTACTAGATAATGTATTAAGTATCAACGTAAATACCATATTTTGCATATGTAATGCTAATAATTCTTAAAATTTTATAGAATAAAAAAATAACTTTTGAATATTATGTTTTAGGAGGTATCTTTTATGTTTTTTAAAAAATTGCTATCTTTAGTTTCCATTTTTTCTTTATTTTTTTTCAATATTGTTTTAGCATATAACGATTCTACTTTTGTTTGGAATAATAGCTCTGAAGCTATAAAAACTAATACTAATGTTTCAACTAGTTTAGCTTCTAACAATTTGGAGTTGCAGTCATGCAGTGGTATTTTAATAGAACAACACTCTGGTCAAATTTTATATGAGCATAATTCACATGAACAGTTAAGACCGGCTAGTGTTACAAAAGTAATGAGCATATTATTAATAATGGAAGCTATAGATTCTGGTACTTTATCTTATACTGACAAAATACCTTGTACAGAAACAGCGGCCGCAATGGGTGGTTCACAAATTTGGTTAGACGTTAGAGAAGAACTTACTGTTGCTGAAATGCTTAAGGCTATTTGCGTTGTTTCTGCTAATGATTGTACAGTTGCTATGGCAGAATACTTATGTGGCTCTCAAGAAGCCTTTGTAGAAAAGATGAATGCCAAAGCTCAAGAATTGGGAATGAAAGATACCTCTTTTAAAAATTGTCATGGATTAGATGAAGATGGTCACCTAACTTCTGCTCATGATATAGCATTAATGTCTAAAGAACTTTTAACCAAACATCCTGACATAACTAAATATACTACTATTTGGATGGATTCTCTAAGAGACGGAAAATCCCAGCTTGTTAATACTAATAAATTAATTAGAAATTACAAAGGAATTACTGGACTAAAAACCGGCTCAACTTCACTTGCACTATATAATTTATCTGCTTCTGCAACACGTGAAGGATTATCTTTAATTGCTGTAATAATGAAAGGTCCTACAAGTGCCATTAGATTTTCGGATGCACAAAAACTTTTAGATTATGGCTTTAGTAATTATTCTTATAAATCGTTTGCCAATCAAAATGAGGTTATTAAATCCGTAGCTGTAACAAAGGGTGTTAATCAAGAAGTAAATGCTATATATGAAACCTCTCCTGCTTTTCTTATAAAAAAAGGTGACGAGTCTAATATAAATTATGAAGTAAGCTTAGCTAATACAGTTCAAGCACCTGTTTATGAAGGTCAACTTCTTGGAACTGTAAAATATTTTCTAAATGATACTGAACTCGGAATAGTTAATTTGGTAGCTGAATCTTCTGTTAATGAAGTTGGATTACTTAATATGAATAAACATATTTTTACCAATTGGTTTTCGTTACTTCGATTATAATTTTTTTAATTAGTAATATTTTGAAAAAACTAACGCATATTGTGTGTCTTTACTTCAAAGTATAAAGCATAAATTTTAATATATTTTTTTCATTTGGTTATACTATTAACAAACAAATTATGGAGGTTAGTATGGATAATCAAAACTTAAATGTATTAGATGAAATTAATAAAGGTGCTACTATGGGAATGGATGCAATCTCATTTATATCTCAAAAAGTTGAAGACAATCAATTCAAAAATATTTTAAAAACAGAATATAACAAATATAAAGATATTTCTGTTAGAGTTAATAAATTATATAATAATTTTGCAACAAACAAAGAGCCACACGAAACTAACACTATGAACAAGATGATGACATGGTACGGTATACAGATGAAAACTATGACTGATGATACTACTTCTAAATTGTCTGAATTGTTAATGCAAGGTACTAATATGGGTATTATTGAAGGAAGACGTTTAATAAATCAAAACGCAAATGTTTCTTCTGATGTTAAAAATATTTTGCATGATTTTGTAACTATGCAGGAAGACAGTGTAGAAACATTAAAAAAATATCTGTAGCTGATACTCTTCATTTTCAAAAAAATAATAAAAACTACTCTCTTTTTGAGAATAGTTTTTTGTTTAATATTTTAATTATACATATTTGCTTTTTAAAATATCGAATGCATTATAAACAGTGTAGCTGAAAGCGACGATACTAGAGATACTACTGTTATTTGAGTATTTATTGAAGGTCCTGCTGTGTCTTTAAATGGATCTCCTATTGTATCTCCTATTACAGCTGCCTTGTGGGCTTCTGAACCTTTGCCTCCAAAATTGCCTGCTTCTATATATTTTTTAGCATTATCCCATAACCCTCCACTATTACTCATTAGCATTGCAAGTAATAGTCCAGATAATATATTTCCAGCTAGAAATCCTCCTATTGCTTGAACCCCACCTACAAAGCCAACTATTAAGGTTGATATTATAGCTGATAATCCCGCTGGTATTAGCTCTGTCATTGCTCCTAAAGTTGCTAAATTTATACATTTTGCGTATTCTGGTTGTGCTGTACCTTCTTTTATACCTTTTATTTCTTTAAATTGTCTATGAATTTCTGAAACCAACTTTTGTGAATTCTTATTTACTCCAAATATCAATATTGCGGAAAATACAGCTGGTATTGCCACGCCAACCAAAGCGCCAAAAAATACAGATGGGTTCATTAAATCAAATGTAATTATTTCTCCTGTTGTACTAGATACAATTTCTGCAAATGCTGCTAATAAAGCAATAACTGTAAGTCCTGCGGCACCTATGGCAAATCCCTTTGTAATTGCTTTTGTTGTATTTCCAGCCGAATCTAATTCATCTGCTCTTTCTATTACCTCATCTCCTAAATCTCCCATTTCAGCAAGACCTCTGGCATTATCTACAATTGGTCCATATGCATCATTTGAAACTATCATTCCAACAATTGATAACATTCCTATTGCAGACATAGAAATTCCTAGCATTGCATATCCTGGTCCGATTGGTTCGCATAATTTGTATGAAACAAGTGCTGCTAGTCCAATTCCCACTAACGCTGGCAAACTACTTATTAATCCATAAGAAAATCCAGATAAAATTGTAAATGCTGGTCCTTTTAAAGAACTTTTCGCAACACTTATAACAGGCTTTTTATCATCGCCTGTATAATAATTGCTTGTAAGTCCTATTACTACACCAATAATCATTCCCATTATTGCTGCTCCCCAAATTCTTATATTAAAATTGCAGAATATTGTTGCAAAAAATGTTAAAATTGTGAATATTCCACAAGTTAAATAAGTTCCATTATTAAGTGCTTTACCCGGATTTCCTTTTTTCCCTATATGTGCACAAAGTACTCCAATTATTGATGCTAAAAGTCCAATTGCACAAAAGCAAAACATCATGTTAACTTCTCCCAAAGGTAATGCTATTACTAATGTTGCCGCTATTGCTGCAATATTAGAGTCAAATAAATCTGCTCCCATTCCTGCAACATCACCTACGTTATCTCCAACATTATCAGCTATAACCGCTGGATTTCTTGGATCGTCTTCTGGGATTCCTAATTCTACTTTACCTGTTAAGTCTGCAGCCATATCTGCTGTTTTCGTAAAAATTCCCCCACCAGCTTTTGCAAAAAGTGCTAACAAACTCGCCCCAAAACTAAATGCCAAAACAATGTTAGAATTTTTTGTTAATAAATACAAAATCGAAGAACCTGCTAGAGAAGTTCCAACAACAGCCATTCCCATAACTGCTCCACCTCTAAAGCCTGCCATAAAAGATTTTGCTAAGCTTTCTTTTGCTAAAATTGCTGTTTTAATATTTGCTATAGTTGCAATACTAATTCCTATAATTCCAGCTAATCCCGAAAAAGTTGAGCCTAAAATAAATGCTATAACCATTCCTATATTAGTCATAATATTTTCTGTTTTCCATATAGGTTCTGGGAAGAATAATAAAATTACTACTGCTAATATACACATAATAACTGCTAACATTTTATATTCTTTTTTTAAGAATGTGAAAGAACCTTCTCTAATTAATCTTCCTACATTTTCTATCTTTTCATTTTTAGCAGGCAGACTTTTCACCCATTTATAAAAGTAAAACGCTACAATGAAAGAAAGTACTGACACAAAGATTGAAACAATTGCCCAATCAATTTTCATAAATAATTCCTCCTTTTCTTTTGTTACATTAATATATATTATTTAAATTAATGTTAAAATTTAGTATCTACTTACTCGTCGCTTGATATCTCTTTATAGCATCTTCTATATTGCCATCAAATACTATTTTTCCTGTTTCCATAACCATTCCTCTTTTGCAAAATTCTGCCGCCATTCCCACTGAATGAGTAACAAATAGTAATGTAACTCCTTCATTTTTTATTATTTCATTAACTTTTTTACTACATTTTTTTCTAAAATTTTCATCACCCACGCTAAGAGCCTCGTCTACTATTAAAATTTCAGGTTTAATATTTACATTAATCGAAAATCCTAATCTCGCCTTCATTCCGCTTGAATATGTTCTAATTGGTTGATCAATATATTCTTCAATTTCTGCGAAGTCAATTATTTCCTGCTCTAATTCTTTTATTTCATTGTTTTTTAATCCTAATAGTTGACCTTTCAAATAAATATTTTCTCTTCCTGTGAATTCAGGGTCAAATCCTGAAGTAAGCTCTAATAACGCGCTTACTCTTCCTTTCACTGAAATTTCTCCATCTGTTGGATAGCACACTTCTGTTATCATTTTTAATATAGTTGATTTTCCTGCACCATTTCTTCCAAATATAGCTACTGATTCTCCCTTTTTTATATTAAATGATACATTATTTACAGCGTGCTTTTCTTTATAATTTTTGATTTTAAATAGTGTTGAAATTAGTCTCATCTTGTCATTTTTAAAAAGCTTATATGTTTTAGTAACATTTTTAAATTCAATTACATTTATATTCATCTATACGATTCCCCTTATCTAATAACTTTATAAAACGTCTGGTATTTCTTTTCTTAGTTTCTTATAAACTATAATTGTTACCATCAATAGTAATGTTGTTACTATAATAAAATATAATAATCTCTTAGGTTGTTCCCAAATCCAATTATGATATATAAAGCAATTTCTAAATCCATTTGTCAAAAAAGTTACTGGATTTATCATTAGTAATTTTTTTAACCATGATATATTTATTGTGTTTGCATCCCACAATATTCCTGATAACCAAAATACAGCTGTTACCATTGATTTCACCAAATTACCAAAATCCTTGCTTATTGCTGATAATAGTGAGGCAAACAAACTCCAAATTGTGCAAAAGATAAACATAAAAAGCATATAAATTGGCATTTGTAAGACGTATATTGTTGGAGTATAATTCATTGCAATAAATATTGATATAACAATTACCATTAATATGCAATGTATCATAAACTTTGAAATACTTGTAAATGTCGGTATTGTTGAGATAGGAAATTTCATCCTAGTTACTAGATAGCTGTATTTTCTTATTGTATCTACGCCCGATGTCAGCATATCACTTATATAGAACCATGGCACAACTCCTGAAATTAACCATAAAAAATACGGAAAACCTGACATTTTACTTGGAGCTCTTAGTCCTATGGTAAATGCAAACCAATACACAAATATTGTTACCGTAGGTTTAATAATAGCCCAAGACCACCCCAATGCTGCTCCACGGTAAGTTTTCGCTAAGTCAGCCTTAGCTAATTTAAAGATTTGTTCTCTATATATACAATGTTCTTTAATTATATTTATTAATTCTTTCACAATTTTTCTCCTTTAAAAAAAGTACTATTACTCTTTCTCTATTTTATTAATGTATTCGTCAACTTTTTTTCTAAATGCTGTTGAAGACCATGTGAATGGCCTTTTAGTATACCTTACCTCACAACATTTTTTTAATTTTTCAAATCTATCATCACCTTGCCAGTCACTTCCCATAGTTAATATATCTATGTTATATTTTTTTATATCTGATTCCTTTTGGTTCCAATCCTTTTCTGGTATTACCTCATCAACATATTTTATTGAACTTAACACTATTTTTCTTTCTTCAAAACTTAGATATGAACTTTTATGTTTAATTGCATTAAATTCATCCGTTGACAATCCAACTATTAGGTAATCTCCCATTTCTTTTGATTCCTTCAAATGTTGTATATGTCCTGGTGTAATCAAATCATATGTTCCATATGTTATAACTTTTTTCATTATACTGCCTCCTTAAATATTTCTTTTATAACTCTTTCACTTGCATTCCCATCATCTAGGTAATTATATTTTTTATTAAAATCCTCATACTTTCTTTCATATTTTGGAAACTCTGTTTCAATATTGATTATACATTTCTCCAATTCCTCTTGTGTCCTAGTTATTGGTCCTGGTAGCTCATCAAGTGATATATAAAAATCTCTCAATCTGCTTTGGTATAAATCATAATCATACATATAAAACACTATTGGTCTTTTTAAATTTGCAAAATCAAAAAATACACTGGAATAATCGGTCATTATAATATCACTGACTAAATATAGTTCATTGATTTCATCATATCTTGCAACATTTATAACAAAACCTTCATATTTGCTTAAATCTATACTATTGGCTATAAAATAATGCGGACTAAATAGGACTACATATTCATCACCTATAGCTTTTCTTAATCTATCAAAATCAATTTGTAATTCATATGTATATCCAATTCCTGAGGTATGTTGGTTATCTCTAAACGTTGGTAAATAAAAAATTACCTTTTTATTTATCGGTATCTTTAATTTTTCCTTTATCAGAGTAATATCTTTTTGTGTCTTATTAAATAAAAAGTCGTTTCTTGGATACCCTTCTTCTATTATAATATTTTCTTTATTAAGTTTCTTCAAGTTAAAAGCAGAAATGAATTTCTCTGTGCAGTATTTGCTTGGTGAAATAAAATAATCAAATCTTTTAGCATCAATATCATTTCTTTTTCTTATTTCTTTAATTGTATTAAGTACAGAACCATCGACCTCAATATCACATCTTAATTTTTTTATAGGTGTTCCATGCCAACATTGAACATACACTTGTCCTTTTTTCTTGGTTAGACTTTCTTCCATAATGGAATTAACAATCCAATATTTAGCTATTGAACAATATTTATAATACTCTTTAGATTTTGACTTTACAATTGTAGTTCTTTTATCTTCTTTTACATCATGAATATCAGTATCCAAAAACGCCCATACAAATTTAAAATTTTTAAATTGTGGCATTGACAGCATTTTTTCATATATTGCCTTTGGAGAACATGTATAGTTTCTTCCACCGAATGCTTCAAACAGTATTGTTTCATCATCCATTTTATATTTTATTTTATACCATATGTATCTTATTTTTTTTATTACTAAGTTTATGTTGCGACACATTTTTCTAAATAATATATTTCTTTTTGAAATATCAACCAACATCTTTTTCATTTTGTAAATTACCTGTTTTATCATAGTGCCTCCTCTATTAGTTTCATCATTTTTTGTGTACTATTTCCATCTAATTGTGATATGTATTTTTTTCTAAATGCATTATATGATGTAATATCATATTGATTATTGTCTATTATCTTGATAATATCTTTTATATTTTTATATACGCAATTCTTTAACTCCTTAAATAAATCTATATTTAAGCCGTTTTCTTTTTCGTATTTTTCATAATCATATACATATAAAAGTAATTTCTTATTCAATAAGCAAGCATCCATTGTTAGTGCTGAATAATCTGTAATAACATAATCCATTACTCTTAGTACATCATAAGTTAAAAACTCTTCTCTATTGATGCATATAACATTGGTTTTATTTATGTAGTTATTGTTTTTAGGGTGAAATGTTATAATCAAATTGTATTTTTCAGTATCTATGGCACTTATTACTTCCTCTATGTTATCTGTTCCATCACTTCTGAATGTTGGCGAATATAAAATATTTGTTTTTTTCTTAAGTTGAGGATACTTATCAAATAACTTTTTTACCATACTTTTATTTTCTTTTAATAAATAATCTGCCGAAGGCGTTCCAATATCCTTTACTTTTTCTATTGGAACATCAAATGCATGCGCGAAAAACAAATTCATCTCTTTTGAACCACTTATAACATAATCGTAATTTTTATGCATACATAAAGCTATAGCTATTTTTTTATTTATTCCATCTTCATATCCAATTGATTGATATCCAAATTTCTTTATGGCTCCTAATGCATGCCATAGTTGGATAATTTTTGTATTTTTCTTATGTTTAAGTACACTTACTACAATGTTATATCCATCAATTATAATAACTTTTGAAGAAGCAATTTGTTTCATTTGAGAATATAAGTTAAAGTAGTATTCTACACCTAATTTTATTTCTTTTAAAGATACTCTTTTCTTTTTTTCGTTTCTTATCATTGCATTTATACCTGTAGACACCTTTTTACATATTATGCTATACTTTATATTTCTTTTATCCAATTCTTCTATAAGCATTTTAAAATTGAGTGGCACTTCATTTGATTGTCTACTTAAAAAGAATACATTATTTTTTTGTTTATTAAATATTTTTATAAAAAAATATATGCTCTTTAGATGCCATTTAAATATAGTTATTGCACCTAATAAAAAAACGTCTTTAAAAAAGCTCATCAAAATTTTCTCCTTTTTGTTATTGATACATAGTTATTTTAATAAATTAATGATTTTTCTTGCAATTATTTCTCTAGCATACTTCAAGGTTATTATATCATAATTCTTTCTATATGTTTCAATGTTCAAATCTTTTACTCCTAATATTTTATTTAAAAGTTCTTCATTAGAGTGGTAATATGCCTCTGGAATCTCCTTAAGCACTTCTAATGATCCCACATTTTCCTTTGCAAAAACAGGTCTTCCATTTAGAATACTTTCTATATATGTCATTCCAAAAGATTGGTTGTTGCAAAAATCTACTACACAAGTACTTTCTTTAATCACTTTGTTTGGAGCATTAGTAACCCCGTTATATGAAATAATATCATCCAAATCATTTTTTAATATTTCATTAACAAAGCTATCCGCATAATCTCCTTGCCCGTATATATTTAATATAAGATTTTTAATTTTCTTATCTTTTAAATACTTTCCAAAATCTATAATATTTTTTATATCTTCCTCTCTATCTTTTGAGAGTCTTACTAATGAAACAACTTTTATTCTTCCATCAAATTCTGTTTGTATTTCTTTTTTTGATATCATGGCTCTACTTTCTAACGCATTTCCAATAATTTCAGATTTTTCGTAATTGTCGTAATTAAATATGTTTTTATACGACTCCCTACTTGCTTTTGTCACAAAAATGCAATTTTCAAGTTTTTCCTTTTTTATCTGCTCCATTAATCCTGGATAATATGTATTTATTACTTTGGCATCAGTATGAAAAAAATACAATTTATTTATTACTTCCTTATTAGCAAACTTTTTAACAAATAAATGTATACTCTCTCTAGTAGATATAATTGTTTTGGAATTTGTTGATTCCAAATACTCTTTCAATTTCTTGCCAATGTATGGAATCAAATTTTCTTTGTTAATATCATAGTTAAAATAGTAATAATCTTTTTTATTCCTATATAGATGTCTTTTTACTCTATTTAACCATTTATTCTGCTTTTTATTGTAAAAGGCATTTATCGTTAATCCGTATGGAAGCAAATAATTTGATTCTGTCATTTTTAAAGACAAAAGTTCTACTAAATATCCCTCTTCCAACATGGCTTCTGCTAAAGCTTTCGTAGCACTTACTGTTCCACCTTTTCCAGTAAAATTATATCCCAGTATTGTAATTTTATTTAACTGTAGTTTTCTAAAGTACTGGTACATTTTTTTTATATGTTCACCTTTTAATATATAGTCATAGTCTATATGCTTTGGAAGTTTATCTCTAAAAAATAGGTTTATATTATATTTTTCACTTATTATTGTTTCTATTAACTCGTCTACATATCTTATACTATACTTTTCTATTTCTTCTAATGGGTAATATGTATCTCTATATTTAAAATATTCTTCTGCATCTGGTTGAAACAGTATTACTGGTATATTTAATAATGTGCAATCAAATCCTACAGATGAGTAATCTGTAATCAGTAAATCACATGTTGCAAGTTCCTTCATTAAATTCATTTCGTTAGGTTTAACTAATTCTATATTATCTGTTCCTTTTATAGATTCTTTAATTGCACAAACCTTTTTATCATCATAAAATTGATGCATACATAATTTGATATCAACCTCATTGTCTTTAATATATTTTAAAAATCTCGCATCTTTAAAAACTCTATTTAATTTGTTTAAAAATTTCTTTGTCTCAAAATTATCTCCAAAATATTCTCTCCAAGTTATAAAAAATAAGATTTTTTTTCTTTTAAGTTTTTGTTTTTTCTTCTCCATATAGTATTCAACAGTTTTTTTATATCTTGGATGAAATTCTCCATAATATAACTGATAATCATTGAAGTCATTTTCCATCTTGAAAATTTCTTTTATATCAGGATTATAATAAAGGAATCTAAACATATTATTATAATATGAATTGCCCTTATACCCTATTTTTTTTATTCCTAGTGTTCCATGTTGTAAATATATTAATGGTTTTTTTATTATTAATTTAATTGGTTTTCCTAGTATTTCTTCTGGCAAAATGTCCCTATATGACAACGTTACAAAATACATATCTGCTTTTTTAAATAATTCCATATGTTTTAATGAATTTTTCCATACTATTTTATCTTGCTTGTCTTGTGGCAACGTTTTATAAAAATCTAGGTTTTGCTTATTTCTGGATAATATAAAATACTTGTTAATTTCATCTTTTACATTGCAAACTTCATCCCAAAAGTAATACGAATTATTATTATATGTATTTCCTAAATTTTCTCCAAAAAGCCATATGAATTTTTTCATTTTATTGTTCTCCCCTTTTTATATAAAGGCTCTTAACCTTTTCATATCTTCTCCATACATTATTCCGATTCCAACATTATCGTTTATATCATATCCACTGTAAAATATATAATATTTTTCATTTTCATATAATATAGAGCTTCTGTATAGTCCTCCAGCATCCCAGTTTTTGGTAGATGGCGTTATAATTTCTATTGGTGTTTCCCATTTTATGTTATCACTTGAGTATGAATAATAAACACTCATCTTTTCTCTATAGTTAATATTTTCGTATGCACACGCAACAAGTTCATATATTTTCTTATCATTATTATAAATTACATCTATATGCCATGTTCTGTATCCATTTGCATATTTGATTTCTAACAAACGTGGTTTTGTAACTGTATCTCCAGATTTTTCAATATAATACACATTTTTTTTGTCAACATACCAAATCTTATACTTTCCTTTTTCATATATAATTGCCGGACTGACATAATCTAGCTTTTTCCTAACAGAAGATTTAAGAAAAACTGTTTTGGGCGTCCAATTTCTTCCATCTGTAGAAGTCTTAGTAAAAATAGTCACCTCTCCTTTTTCATCATCTACATATCTCCAAAATATTTCTAATTGATCTAAATCCTCATTGTATACAAGGTGTGTATCTGAGTTGTAATGTTCTTCATCAGCGTTTTCTGGTATATCTAATGGGTTTTTTATTCCTTCTGGTTCCTCCCATGTTTTTATATCATTGCTCACATTAACTACAGGATTTTCCTTGGTTTCATCCTTTTTTGGATATGGGGTAAAAGACATCCAATATTTATATCCATTCCACTCTTTTTCAAAAGAAATTACTTTTGGATGATATCCCTGATTATTATTCAATGTTGTATTCATTGTTATTTTATTGCTGTTCACTATATTATCGTATTTAATATTTCTGAAGATAACACTTGATGTAATCAACACAATTGAAAATATTAAAAACATTAAGATATAACTGTTTTTTATCCTATCTATTATATTACTTTTTTTCATTACATTCCCTCTTTATATAATTTTATTTATAATATCATATGTATTTTTATTTTTCAACTTTCTTTTTGTTATCTCTATTTTTTTCCATTTTCTTTATGTCTTCATGATATTTTTTTGAATTTTCATACCAGGCAGAACAGTTTAAATCTTGTTTTCTGTTTGGTATGTTATATTTTTCTTGAATTATTTTCCCTATGTATTTGCTTACTTTTTCAGCTCCATATACATTCAGATGATCTCCTCCATCAGCGGAATCTGTATTCCAGTCAAACCCAAAATCTTTATAGTTTAAATTCAGATCTATGAAATCTAATCCCTTATTGTTTGCAAACTCCTGTGTTTTTTCACTTAAGTCATATGACCATGATTCTGCTGATGGTAATTCTATTAGCAATAATTCAATATTATTTTTTTTGCATGTTGCTATTATTTTATTTAAATAGAAATAACACTTTTCTCCTATTTTTTCCTTTGAATCATCTTTTTTCATATATTCGTTATCTTTAACATACGCTTTTGTATCCACACTAATATCCATACCTTTGTACGCAAACTTCTTGCTTTCAAATGCTTTTTCAAAATCAACATCTTCCAACTCTGCCCACCTTGAGTGAAACCTTGCTATTGGAAAAATATAACTTAATATTTCTTCCTTTTTATTTTTAAATACTGGATCTGTAATAGCTCTAATTTTATTTATACTCAGTTTCATGTTGTCAAATGTCTTTCTGTAGTTACTTTCACTACTTTGTGTTTCGTTAAATGCTGAATCCATATTTAATACAATCAACCTTGGTGTTTGAGTTTTTATGCATTCCTCTAATAAATAATATTCTGTCCACATTCTCTGTCCAGATGTTGAGTAATTGTAACTTGTTATACCATATTCATCCCACATTGTAATTGGAGATATTCCTCTATATACATCACTATTTCCCATAAATATAACATCCAAGGAATTTTTGGGTTCTTCATAAAAGCCTCCAACAATGTATGACATTCTATTATCTTCTGGCGTTATCCATTTTGGAATCAGTATTTTAGTTAAAACATGCAAAATTATAATTCCAATTATACCAAAACATATCACTTTTACTATTATACTCATTGTTTCTTTCTTGAACTCCGTCATCTGTCCTTCTTATCCTCCTTTTTGCAATAACTTAAAATTGACCATAAATAAAACTACTTGCTGAATAGCCTTTACCATAAATTCCAAATATAATAATTGAAAATATTATTCCATAATATAATGTCCATCTAAAGACTATGTTTTGCTTACTTATTTTCTCTCTTATACTATATCCTTTTTCTTGTAATAATCCAACTATAAACATTATAATTACTCCTACTATAATAACAATAAAGTCACTAGTTTCAAATCCAATTTTGAATAATTCTCCATTAAATAATTTACCCATGTTTTCAAAAGTAAAAATTGACAAAAGCATTTGTAAAGCTACCTTCAATCTTTTAGCTCTAAATATTAGCATTCCAATTAACACTATAGTTGTAGTTCTAATCATTTGCCACATTTTATATCCAAATGTTTTTGTATTAATATTTAGCTTTATTATTACTTGTTTAAATAATGGGGTAAGTATCATTCCGATTATTGTCATAATATAATAATATAATCCATAAAAAATATATTTCCAACTAGCCCCATGCCAAATTCCATTTGTAAACCATACAAAAAACAGAGCAAACATTGCTGGTATTATTTTTCCTATGTATCCTTTAAATATTTTTTTAACATTTGTTGTTAAATTTATTGTTAGTTTTGAAAAAGATATTGGGTAAAATATATAATCTTTCAACCATTCTCCCAAGGTTATATGCCATCTTCTCCAGAATTCTTGAATACTTTTTGAAAAAAAAGGTCTTTTAAAATTTTCCGCTAATGTAACTCCGAATATCTGTGCAACTCCCCTTACTATATCTATACAACCTGAAAATTCAGCATATATTTGAATTGTATATAATATAATTGCCATGACTATTACAATTCCACTATATTCATTATATTTATTAAATACCTCATTTACATATAATGCTGCCCTATCTGCTATAACCATTTTTTTAAATAATCCCCACAATATTATTTGTATAGCATATTTTACTCTTTTATAATTAAAATCATGAGGTTTATATAGTTGTTCTGCCAAATCTTCATATCTTCCAATTGGTCCTTCGAGCATTTGAGGAAAAAATGATAAGAAAAGAGCTATCTTACCCCAATTTTTTTCTGCTTTATATTTTCCCCTATACACATCTACAATATAACTTAACGCCTGTAACGTATAATAAGAAATTCCAAGTGGTAGTATTACTTTTTTAAATGGAATTTTAGTGTTAATATTTAAAAGATTCAGTATTTCATTAATATTCTTGCTTATAAAATTGCCATATTTTAAAAACAATAGTATACCAACATTTATAGCTATTGTTATAAATATTATTATTTTTTTCTTTTTTTCAGCTTCTCTTTTTAATACTTTTCTTGCTTCCTTATCTTTTCCATTGCAACTAATTTGTTTTTTTTCATCCACCTTATTCATTAAAATGCCTGACCAATATATTGTAAATGTTGTTACAACCAAAAAAATTGTAAGTTTTGCACTTGCTATAAAGTAATATATATAGCTTCCAATTAATAAGATACACCATCTAATTTTCTTCGGTACTAGAAAATATAATAGCATCATTATTATTACAAATAACATAAACTTTAACGAAATTATTGTCATGATAAGCACTGCCTCCGTCCTTCTATTCTTCTTCCAGTTTTTTTACTAAATTATATATAGCTTCTACTGAATTAAAATTTTCCGGTACAATGTCTCTTGCTGTTATTTGTATATCAAATTCCTCATCAACTGCTGAAACTATAGTCACTATATCAAATGAATCCAAAATTTCTTCATCTATTAAATTATTATTAGTAACATCTATATCCGGTTTAATATTTTTCAAAATTTTTATTATTTTTTCCATTCATTCTCCCTCTTTCATTATTAAATTATTTTTAAAATTTGTAATCTTTCCTATCAATGTTTAATTTTCTAACATTTCCTTTAATTTGTTTCTATCTATTTTTCCATTTGCATTATATGGCATACTTTGTAATTTAACCAACTCACTTGGACACATATATACAGGTAATTTAGCCCTAGTTTTTGCTAGTAAGTCTTTTTCATTTAGGTTTTCTCCCTGATAATACATAACTATTTTTGAATTATTCTTATCATATATGCATGCACATATAATAACTCCTTCTATGTTATTTACTGCTGTTTCTATTTCTCCTAATTCAATTCTATAGCCCATATGTTTTATTTGAAAATCTTTTCTGCTTAAATACATAAGTTCTCCATCTTTATTATATTTTACTATATCTCCTGTTTTATATATAATTTCTGGATATTTTTTGTTAAGTGGGTTTTGTACAAAAGCCTTTAATGTTCTTTCCATGTTTCTATAATACCCTGATGCCAAAAAAGAACCTCTTACACAAAGCTCCCCTGCCTCATCTAGCTTAGCTTCTGTTCCATCTTCTTTTATTACCAAAATATCGCAGTTGTCACAGGCTTGTCCTATTGGAAGATTCTCTGTATTTTCAAATTTTCTATTTACAATATAATACGTGCATATATCAGTGGTCTCTGTGGGTCCAAATAAATTTGCAAATAATGCATCAGGTAATTTTTTAATCCATTCATTTAACTGTTTCGTTGGCATTACTTCTCCCGCAAATAAAACTTTTTTTAAGTTTGGTATTTCAACTTCTTCCAGCGCCTTAAAATTAGCAACTAAGCAAAGCGCAGATGGCACCCAATAAATAGAATTTATCCCTTTTTCTTTTATAAATTCTAATAGTTTTATTGGAAAAGAAAAATATGATTTTGGTATTATATGAAAAGTTGCTCCAGAGAGTACTGTGGAAAACACATCCGTAATTGACATACTAAAATAAAACGGTGTTTGACTTCCCCATATTGTTTCTGATGTGATATCAAAAGTTTTAGTAACCCAATTTGCATATGCTATTACAGCTCTGTGAGAGATCACAGTACCTTTTGGAATACCTGTAGAGCCCGATGTAAATAGTACATACATCGGATCTGTATCTATCATTTTACGTCGTATATCACATAGTACTGCACTTTCCATTTTTTCATTAATCATTTTTTCATATACATATATATTTTGATCAACATATGTTTCAACTTTGCCTAAGTTTTTTTGGTCTGTAATAACAGCTATTGGCTCTAGAGTATCTAAGATTAGCTTTATTCTTGCTATTGGTGATTTCGTATCAATAACCGTATAAAAGTTTCCACTATATAATACCCCAAACATTGCTTCCAAACACTCAACTGTTTTATCAATAATTATAGCTATTGGGCTATTTCTTGTATTTTTTTTAGATAGATGTGTGCCTAATTTTTGTGCATTCTCCATTATTTCTTTATAGGTTACTTCTCTATTGATATCAGTAAAAGCTATTTTATCTGGATAACTTTCCACTGTTTTTTCTAAATATTGTAATATATTTTTAACCATTTTTTCCCCCTTCTCTAGTCAAATTTTCTTTTTATATAATTCCACGAATCTCTACACATATCTTCCAATGTTTTCTCAGCCACCCAATTCAACTCTTCTTTTGCCTTCGTTGCATCTGCATAGCATGTAGCTATATCTCCTGCTCTTCTTTCAGTTATTTTGTATTTTATTTTTTGTCCTGTTGTTTTTTCAAACGCATGAACCATATCTAAAACACTATAACCTTTTCCTGTTCCCAAATTATATATATATATACCACTTTTTTCTTTTTCTAATTTTTCTAATGCTTTAATATGTCCCTTAGCTAAGTCTACTACATGTATATAATCTCTAACACCCGTTCCATCTGGTGTATTGTAGTCATTTCCAAAAATTGATAATTCTTCTAACTCTCCTGATGCAACTCTTACGATATATGGCATTAAATTGTTAGGTCTACCTTGTGGTTCTTCTCCTATTATTCCAGATTCGTGTGAACCTATTGGATTAAAATATCTTAATATACAAATATCCCATGTATTATCCGATTTATATACATCTTTTAGTATTTGTTCTATAAACAATTTTGAACTTCCATATGGATTTGTTGTTCCTCCTATCTTACACATTTCTGTTAGCGGTACTATTTCTGGATCTCCATAAACTGTTGCAGATGAACTAAAAATAATTGTTTTTACATTATGTTTTCTCATAACATCTAATAAATTTAATGTACCCGATACATTATTTGTATAGTATTCAATTGGCTTCTCTACAGATTCACCTACTGCTTTGTATCCTGCAAAATGTATAACAGAGTCTATTTTATTCTCCGCAAAAACTTTATCCATTTTTTCCTTATTTGAATAATCAAGTTCATAAAATTTAAAGTCCTTGTTTGTTATTTTTTTAATTTTGCCCAACATCTCTGGCTTGCTGTTTGAAAAGTTATCAACAACAATTACCTCTTTATTTTCATTTAATAACTCCACAACTGTATGACTACCAATGTATCCTGCTCCTCCTATAACTAAAATTGCCATACACATCATCTCTCCTTTATATATTTATCTTTTTTTTAATTATATATTGAGGCCTTTGTTTTGCTTCATCATAAATTCTTACTAAGTATTCGCCTATAATCCAAAGAGAAAGTAAGACAATACCTCCTACAAAAGTCATTGCAAACATAATGCTTGTCCATCCTTTTACCATGTTTGTCCATCCAAATATTTTTGATAATATAAAATAAAGTAATATAACTATAGACACTATTACAAAAGTAATTCCAAAACCACCTATTACTTTTATAGGCTTAGTTGAAAATCCAATTATACCATCAGAGGCTAATTTTAACATTTTCTTTAATGGATATTTTGTCTTACCTGCATACCTTTCTTTTCTTTCATATTCATACTCATATTGTTCAAATCCAACCCAACTAAACAGTCCTCTTAAAAATTTGTTATGTTCAGGCAATGAGTTAATTACATCTACAACTTTTTTATCTACTAGTCTAAAATCTCCTGTATCTCCAGGTATTTCTACATCTGATAATTTATTTAGTGTTGTATAAAAAGCCTTTGCTGTAAGTAATTTAAATGCAGATTCTCCATTTCTTTTTTTTCTTTTGCCATATATTACTTCATATCCCTGCTCCCATTTTTCTATCATATCTGGTATTAACTCTGGTGGATCTTGCAAGTCCGCATCTATTATTATAATTGCATCCCCTGTCACATACTTTAGCCCTGCAGTTACTGCCGCTTGATGTCCAAAATTTCTTGAAAAAGATATTATCTTTACATTTTTATCAACTTTTGCTATGTCCTGTAATATGTCTAAAGTCTTGTCCTTTGAACCATCATTTATAAAAATAATTTCGTGTTCATACTTTTCTTTTAGTTCATCTAAGACTTTTTTTACTCTTTTATAACAAACTTCTGCAACCTCTTGTTCATAATACATCGGTATAACTACTGATACTTTTTTCATATATCACAACTCCTTTTCGAGTTAGGTCATGTCTCTTCTTTTTCTTTTCTGAAAACATCTTTATACCCTACTGCGATAATTGCCACTACTAATAATGCAAATGATAACGCCTTCCATAACCCACTGTCTAATAATATTATTGCAAACATGCCTAGCGTTGCACTTAGTCCATATAATATCAAAACTGCCTGTTTTTGTGTATATCCTTTTGCCATTAATCTATGATGTAAATGTCCCTTATCTGGCTTAAATACAGCTTTTAATGACTTACCTTTGATTATTCTTCTAAAAATAGCAAATATTGTATCAAATATAGGTAATCCTAGTACTATTAGTGGCGCTATTAATACTAAAACAGTATATGTTTTTGCCACTCCTAAAATTGATATTACTGCTAAGCTGAATCCTAAAAAATTAGAGCCTACATCTCCTACAAATGTTTTAGCTGGATTAAAATTAAATGGCAAAAATCCAACTATTCCACCTGCAAGAGCTGTTATTAATATAATAGATAATATTGATGAACCATTTGTTGCAAATATTATTAATAATGATATACAAGATATAAGTGAAATACCTGAAGATAAACCATCTAATCCATCTATTAAGTTTATTGCATTAGTTATACCTACTATCCATCCTATTGTAAGTATATATGAAAAAACGTTGTTTAAAATTATGTTTTTTTCCATAAATGGTACTGCTATCATGTCTATCTTTACACCACACACAGTTACAATTACTGCTGATAATATTTGTGCAAGTAATTTAACCCACGCCGGTATATTTTTCGAATCATCTATGAAACATGTTATTCCCAATATTATAATTCCTAGAAAAAATCCCATCAGTTTTATTCCATAGTTTTCTGTTCCTACTAAACTTATTGTTTTTTCTATGCTTAATATAAACAATAAATATAGAACCGAAAGTAGGAAACCGGATATTATCGCTAAACCACCTAATCTTGGAATTGGTTTATTGTGTATTTTACGTTCCCCTGGAAAATCTATTGCTCCAACCTTATGCGCAAGTCTCATAGTATAGGGTGTTATAACAAAGCTTGTAATAAATGCTAGCAAAAAAGCTATAGTAATATTTCCCCACATTTTCTATCGCCTCACTCTTTTATTATCTTTTACATTTTATATCATTGCATATTTTTTGTCAATTTATTTTCTCCTCTACACTTCATAAATTTCCCTATAAATTTCATAATCTCTTAATATTTTTCTTACATAGTTATTTGTTTCTTTAAATGGTATATTTTCTATATCAGAGCCATCTTTTTTTATTATTCCTTTTTGTATCCACTCCGTTACATTTCCTATTCCCGCATTATATGCTGCTAGCGCTATTTCAAGGTTTCCATCATATCTTTCTAGCAGTTCTGATAAGTATTTTATACCAATTTTCACATTAATCTTCGGGTTATATAATTCTTCTTTTGAGTTTATTTTTTCATTTACTTTTTCTCCCGTTTCTATAGCTGTATTCTCCATTAATTGCATTAGTCCAATTGCATTACTTGTTGATGTTGCATCTTTTTTAAAATTGCTTTCTGCCTTAATAACTGCAAATACTAGTAATGGATCTACATTATATTCTGTTGCATATTCATAAACATATTCCGAATAATCTTTTACGTACATTTTTCTCAAAATAATTCTTTTTACATTAGCAACTTTTAGCACCACCACTAAAATTATAATTGTTAATGTGCAAATCAAAAATTTTTTCACTATTTTCACCTTTCGTATTATTTAAAGCTTCTTTTGCTTATTTTGCCTCATACCAATTGTTTGCTTCTGATATTTCTACTTTTAATGGTATGCTTAGTTTTGTAGCATTCTCCATACTTTCTTTTAAGACTTGCTTTACTTGTTCACTTTCCTCTTTTTTACATTCTACAATCAATTCATCATGTACTTGTAATATTAATTTTGCACTTAATTTTTCTTTTTCTATTCTGTCAAATAATTTTATCATTGCAATCTTCATAATATCTGCCGCTGTTCCTTGTATTGGTGTATTCATTGCTACTCTAGCGCCAAATTGCCTTACCATATAATTGTTTGATGATAATTCTGGAATTTCTCTTCTTCTATGGAATAGTGTTTCTACATATCCTCTTTTCTTTGCCTCTTCTACAATGTTATCCATAAAATTCTTAATTCCCATATACTTTTCTTTGTATTGCTCTATATATTGTTTTGCTTTTTTTCTTCCTATCCCTAACTGCTCTGCTAATCCAAAGTCACTTATTCCATAAACAATTCCAAAGTTTACAGCTTTTGCAGCACTTCTTTGTTCTTTTGTAACTTCTTCCATTGGTACATCAAATACCTTTGAAGCTACTTGTCTGTGTATATCTTCGTCATTTTCAAATGCATTTATCATGTTTTCATCTTGAGATATGTGTGCTAACACTCTTAATTCTATTTGTGAATAGTCTGCATCTATATATATATATCCTTTTTCTGGTTTAAATGCTTTTCTAAGCTGTTTTCCTAATTCTATTCTTGTCGGAATATTTTGTAGATTTGGTTCTGTACTGCTTATTCTTCCGGTTGCTGTTATTGTTTGATGAAAATATGAATGTATCCTTTTTGTCTTAGTATTTACATATGGAAGTAATCCTTCAACATAGGTTGAATTTAATTTCATTAATGTTCTATACTCTAATATTTTCTCTATAACAGGATGCTCTTTTTTTAATTTTTCTAAAACATCAACATCTGTTGAGTAACCGCTTTTTGTCTTTTTATATACAGGAAGCTTTAAATCTTCAAACAAAACCTTTCCCAATTGCTGTGTTGAGTTTACATTAAACTCTTGTCCACACATTTCATATATTTCTTTTTTTAACTCTCCTATTTTCGCTTTTAGTTCATTTCCAAACATAGTTAATTCATTTTCATCTAAATGAATTCCATTATATTGCATTTCTCCCAATACTTTAATTAATGGCATTTCTATATTATTAAATAATTCCCAGCAATTTATTTCTTTTAGTTTTTCTGTTATTTTTTCTATCAGTTTATTCAATAAGTAGGTCTCTATACCATTTTCATATTTAGTTGTATCATTAAGTTCTTGTGTTTCAAAAAGCGTAATTTGTTTATTTTGATTTTTATCTATGCCCATTTTTTCCAAATAGTCATTCATATCTATATTAAGATACTGATTTGCCAATATAGAAATATTGTATTTTGAATTTGTGGGATTTACTAAATATGCGGCAATTTCTATGTCGAATACCATATTTTTAAACATTATACCATTTTGTCTTAATATTACATAATCTTCTATTAAATTATGCCCATATTTTTCAATGTTTTCACTTTCAAATATCTTTTTTATCTGTTCCTCATTTGTTTTAACATAGTATATTACATTTTTTTCGATATTATATATGCTTATGCTTATGATTTTTTTCTTAATTATGTCATTATCATTATTACTTTGCTCTTTACCTAAAGTATATATTATTTTTTTCTCAGTTTGCGCATACTCTTCTATTAAATTATAGTTTACTTCTTGTATTTCAAATAATTTTTCTATCTGAGACTCATTTTTTTCCGCTTTCAAGCCAAATCTTTCTATAAACCTATTAAACTTTAGTTCCTTAAAGATTTCTAAAACTTCATTTTTATTCCATTCTGTAATTTTATAATCTTCTAAGTTTTTTTCTATTGGAACTTGTGTATTAATGGTTCCCAATTCTTTAGATAAATATGCCAACTCCTTATTTTGTTCAATTTTTTCTCTAGTCTTTCCTTTTAATTCATCCTTGCCTTCTTCTATCTGCTTATATAGGTTTTCTATTGAACCATATTTTTTTATAAGTTCTAGTGCCGTCTTTTCCCCTATTCCTGGGACTCCTGGAATATTGTCCGAACTATCTCCCATTAGCCCTTTGACTTCTATTAGTTGTTTTGGCATTACACCATATTTTTCTATAATATTTTGTTCTTTAAAATCTTCTGTCTCTGTCTTTCCTGCTTTTGTATGCGGAATTCTTATAGTTATATTATTGGTAGTTAATTGGAACGTGTCTCTGTCTCCTGATAATATTGTCACATGAATTCCTTGCTCTTCTCCATAATTTGCTAGCGTGCCCAAAACATCATCTGCTTCGTATCCTTCTTTTTCTATTATTGTTATGTTCATTGCTTTAAGAATATTTTTTATTATTGGCATCTGTTCTGCAAGTTCATTTGGCATTCCCTTTCTTGTGGCTTTATAGCCTGCATAAAGCTTATGTCTTGCAGTTGGTGCTTTTAGGTCAAAAGTCACTACCATATATTCTGGTTTTAAATCATCTATTATTTTAAACATTATTGATAAAAATCCATATACAGCATTGGTATATCTTCCATCTGGAGTTGTAAGCATTTTCGAACCCATGATTCCGTAAAATGCTCTATTCATAATACTATTTCCGTCAATTAAAACTAATTCTTTCAAAACACGCCTCCTGCTTTTAATACATAGTTTTGTTTTCACTTTTATTTTGATAACTTTCAAATGTTTTTATTGTTTCTTCCCTATCCATTGCTATAATTTTTAATATGTCTTCTTTATTAGTGGTTTTGCTTTGCCCCTCCAAATATTCATAAATTAAATTATCTCTAAATCCTATTTTTTCTGCATCTTCCTTTGTGTTGCCATAATACACCATTTTTATGTTTGACCATATAATAGCAGACAAACACATTGGACATGGATAACAACTAGTATAAATTTCACATCCTGTTAAATCAAATGTACCCAAGTTTTTGCAAGCATCTCTAATTGCTACTATTTCTGCATGTGCTGTTGGATCATTTTTTAATACTACTTGATTATTACCTTTACCAACTATTTCATTATTCTTTATAATAACAGCTCCAAATGGTCCACCATCATTTGTTAAAATATTTTGCTGTGCTAATTCATCAGCTATTTTCATGTATTTATTCATTCTTCAAGTCTCCTTTTTTGAAAATATTAAACCTTCCGTGTTCCTAATCAATTTTTATTAATTCATATTCTCTTGTTCCAAAACTCAATTCTTCTGCTACTATTGTATGTATTCCATTTTGTCTTTCTATTATTATATTCAATTAAATCTGTTATTTCCTCGTCCGACATTAGTATTGTACTATACTAAAATAAAAATGGCAATAATAAGTTATTATTTTTTAATTCGATTGAATAATTATTATAATAAATTCTAATAATATTATTATGGAGGTATGTTATGAAAACTTTATATTACATTGTACTTACACTTGTAATAATTGGTGCATTAAATTGGCTTTTAATAGGTCTTTTCAGTTTCGATTTAGTTGCCGCACTTTTTGGGAGTATGAGTGCTTTTAGTAGAGTCATTTATACTTTAGTCGGCTTAAGCGGTATTATTTCATTTGGTTTATACTCAAAAATAAACGAATAATGCATTTTTTATAAGTGTGTATCTCTATTCTTCATTTTTTTAGAGCAGATAATTAATTATCTGCTCTAATCATACTAAATATCACAGCTTTCACAATGATGTTCTTTTAAATTACATTTTATCTTAATTTCCTCTTCTGATGATTTGCCTTCTTTTCTATAGTAATCTGCAATAGCTTCATGTATTGCTTCTTCAGCTAACACTGAGCAGTGTAGTTTTACAGGTGGTAGTCCATCTAATGCTTTTACAACGTCTCCATTTTTTAAAGCTAAAGCCTCTTCTATCGTTTTTCCTTTTATCATTTCTGTTGAAATACTGCTTGTTGCTATTGCAGCTCCACATCCAAAGGTTTTAAATTTTACATCTGTTATAATATTATTTTCTACTTTTATAAACATCTTCATTATATCTCCACATACTGGATTTCCAACTTCTCCAATTCCTGAAGCATTTTCTATTTTTCCAACATTTCTTGGGTTTGTATAATGCTCTATAACTTTCTCTGAATATTCCATCATTTATCCTCCTCTATAAATTTTTTAGTAATTTCTTCGAAGTGCGGGCGATTAAAATCGCTCCTACATTTTTCATAGATTACTTTATACTAACATAAATCTTTCCCATAATGGTGACATTTCTCTTAATCTAGTGACAATTTCCATCAAGTTTTCTATCAAATAATCTATTTCCTCTTTGGTATTATATTTACCTATTGATACTCTTAGAGAACCGTGTGCTATTTCATGTGGCAAACCTATTGCAAGCAATACATGTGATGGTTCAAGTGAACCTGATGTACAAGCGCTTCCACTTGATGCACATATTCCCTTTAAATCTAAATTCAAGAGAAGTCCTTCTCCTTCTATAAATCTAAAAGAAATATTACTATTACCAGGTAATCTTTTTTCCATATCTCCATTTATTTTTATATATGGTATTTTTTCTTCTACTTGTTTCACATAATAGTCTCTTAATTCTTTTATTTTTTTATTGTACTCATCTAAATTTTCATAAGCAAGTTCAATAGCTTTTCCTATTCCAACAATTCCTGCAACATTTTCTGTACCCGCTCTTTTGTTTCTTTCTTGATGTCCACCAGAAATAAATTTTTCAAAAGGTATACCTGTCTTTACATATAAAGCCCCAACTCCCTTTGGTCCATAAAATTTATGTCCTGATAAAGATAAACTGTCAATGTTTAGTTTTTGCACATCTATTTTTATACTTCCAACAGCTTGTACACTGTCAGTATGAAAATATATATTATTTTCCTTTGCAATTTTTCCTATTTCTTCTATTGGCTGAATTGTGCCAATTTCGTTATTCGCAAACATTATTGTTATCAAAATAGTAGTAGGTTTTATAGATTTCTTTAATTCTTCCAAATTAACTATTCCTTTTTCATCTACTGAAATATATGTTATTTCAAATCCTTCTTTTTCTAATTGTTTACAAGTTTCTAAAACTGCTGGATGTTCTATTTTTGAAGTTATTATATGATTTCCCCTTTTCTTATTTGCTTTTGCTATTCCCTTTATTGCTGTATTGTCACTTTCACTTCCTCCTGCTGTAAAATAAATCTCGTTAGCTTTACAATTTAAAACTTTAGCTATTTTTTCTCTTGAATCTTCAATTGCTTTTCTTGCTTCTCTCCCTAATTTATATATTGATGAAGGATTTCCATAGTTATCTTTTAAATATGGTAACATTTCTTTTAGTACCTCATCATCTAACTTTGTCGTTGCTGCATTATCAAAATATATATTTTTCATATTCTTCTTCCTTTCATACCGTTATAATAGGAATTATACAGCTCTTTTCCTACTATGTCAATAGGAATTAATAATAAAATAATAGAAGTCATGTTTTTGACTCCTACTTAATCAGATCTTCCAATGTTTTACTATCAATATATTCGTTTATTACATTGTCTAGCCCTTTCCAAAAAGAATATGTTTTACAATTCTTCTGTCTATTACATTTTCCGCCTTCTGTTAAACAATATATTGGTGTTAAATCTCCTTCAGTTGCTCTTAATATATCTCCTACTTTATATTCTTTTGGTTGTTTAGTTAATTTATATCCTCCTGTATTGCCTCTTGCAGTTTCTAAATAACCTGCTTTATTTAATAATGATATTATTTGTTCTAAATATTTATTTGAAATTTCTTGTCTTTCTGCTATATCTTTTAATGATATATATTTCCCATTACTATTCATTGCTAAGTCTATCATTACTCTTAAGGCATATCTTCCTTTTGTAGATATTTTCATGTCCTTTTCCTCCATTGTTTATATATATTATTTTGGGGTTATTCCTCATATCTCACTTCATTCATATAATTAAATCCACTTATAAAATAATCATATGGGTAATCTCTCACTCTGCTTTCCATAACATCATTTATAGGTATAAGCGTATAATCTTTTAACACTACATATTTATATGTAAATGTTAATATTTCATCATAAAATTTAGTTAATAAATTAATTCTGACTGTAGTTGTAACAGTTTTATTTAAATTAGTATCAAAATAACTCATTATCTCGTAAAAGCCTTTATCAGTTTTAAGTATTCTTTCATTATATATTCTAATTACTTTCTCGCCTTCATAATTTCCACTAACTTTATCAACTGCTGGATATCTATCATTATTATACAATAATCTATACAAAATATTATCCTTTACATAAACATAGTTAGACATAAAATCATAATCAGTCTTTTTGCCAAGAAATTCAGTAGAATATTCCCATTTAAGATAATTATTAAGTTTATAATCTGCATTTAGAAACATATCATAACTATCTCTAACTTTATTATCCAAATTTTCATCATGTAATGTATATAATGTATCATTGTAATCAATAAATTTTATATCTGCCCCAGAGCTTGGCCTAATGTTCATAACTTTAATATTTTTATCTATGTCATAAACTTTTTTATATTCAAATTCTCCGCTGTCTAATTTTTGAGGATTGAAAATATATATTGAATTATTACTTATGAAAGCATATTCACTAAAATTTGTATTTTCATTTAATATTTCTCCACCTTTTAGTTTTAAATATTTTTTATCAGGGTTGGTTGCTAATATCTGTTCTATTATTGATTTAGGCTCACAAATAGCATGGTCATTTAATTCAGGTTTCTTATTTTTTATAGCAATAATAATTGCAAAGATAACAATTATCAATATAACAGATAATACAACATAAATAATCTTCCTACTTTTCATTTTACACCTATCTTTCTATATATCCATTTTAATGCACATATAATCAATTACACCTTTTTATATTATAATATACTTCGCAAAATAGGGCAACTCATTTTGCTAATTCTTCTTCCAGATTCTTTAAATCCACATTTTTTATAACATCTTAAAACTTAATACAGATTGGTCAATATTAATCCAATATCTTCTAAAGTAAGAATTTTCTTCTTTGATATAAATTAAATCTTTTTGTATTCCATAATTATTTTCTATGGTTTTATAAGAACCAACATTATTATCTTTACAAGTAATCATTACATCTTCCAAACCTAATTCTTTGCATTTTATTAATGCTAGATGAAGCATTATTGTTCCATACCCTTTATTTCTTTCACTTGGCCTTATTCCATAGCCAATGTGTCCACCATATAATTTTAAAAAAGCATTATCTATATTATGTCTAATTGATATATGTCCTAGAATTTTGTTTCCATCATTCATTAAGAAAAAAACTGTTGAAGGAACTCTACCTTCTTCCATATTTATTCCTTTATTTTCATTTTCTATTTTTATTAACCAATCCTTATAATCAATATTTTCATAATATCCTAATGGTGTAGCATTAATATCTATTTTTCTAAACTCTTTTATATAGTTTTTCCACTCTTGTTCTTCTTCAGCAGAAGGCTTTTTTAAGTATAATTTCATATTTTTCCTCCATTCTAATGGCTCTTTGATAAAATTCCAAGTCATCCCCCAGTTTTTCTTATAAATAATTTTTAACTTTCAAAGTAAAATGCTAATCTTGAATTATTTCTAATATATTTTTCCTCAAAATTATTATTTGTAAAATTTTTTATAGTGTTTCTCCAAAATTTTTGAGCTCTTTCATTTTTTAATAATGTACAAACTTCCCATTTTCCTTTATACACCTCAAACATTTTATTTGCCATAAATGTTCCTGCCCCTATTCTTCTATACTTGTTAAGAACAAAAAATTCGGCTACTTCATTCATATTTTCCTCATTAAATCTCTGTAAAACAAATCCTGCTAATTCATTGTTACATTTTAATATATATGGATGCCTATTTTCTTCCTGCCAATATCTTTCAACATATTTGCTCATTACATACAATCCAGAATCCAACATTTTAAATGTTGTAGTCTCATCTTCAAAGAAACTTAATTCATATGTATATAACTGCATTAAATTATATATTACATTCTTATCTTTCTCTTTAACTTCTATTAAATCAAACATCTTTCACTCTCCAATTATTTTTTTGTTACGCACTTTAATACTGCTACACACTCCACATGCAATACAAATCCACTATTGATAAAATTTTGAATCTCGCACATTCGCTATTGATTTGTTGCATTGACATTAAGCTCTACCTTTACCATTACTTTTGTTTCTAATTTTTTCTTAAGCTTCCATCGCTTTGTTTTTTAAAGGATACAAAATTCTGCCAACTATTAAAGGCTAAAATTAAATTTTCACCACCTAGAACAGTATCTACAATATTACTTTCCATTTTCTCTTTCACATTCTCAAATCCACTCTTTATTATAAATCTAATTACATAAGGATCTTTATTACCATTTTTATCAGTTTCTCCTATAATTACTTTATATACTAAAGCTTCAAATATATCTTTATCAAATGATGTTAATTTCTGACCATCATGATCAAAAATTTCTTTTATTTTTTCTATTCCTGTGTCAAATCTATTTTCATCTCCTAGTTGACATTGAAATTGTTCCTGCTCTTTTTCTATCTTTTTGATTTTTTTATTTAACTCTATTTTTTTTGCATTATAGATGTATTTATCTATTGTACCATCAATTACTAAATTTAGCAATGAATTTTGCTTTTCCTCTAAAACTTGTTTTTGACACTCTAATTTTTGTATTAGACTTTTAGTGTTGTTCTCTTTTAAAAAAACATTTATTCTGTTCAAGAACCTATCTATTATATCTTTATTATTATTAAATAATAATCTATATGCCTCTACAAAACAGTTTTCTATTATTTCTTCTCTAATTACTTTTGAGTCAGCACAAGCTTTTTTTCATTTTTAATATATTCTAACAATTTGTAATTTGCATCTAATTTTATGTTTGGTCCTTTGGCTGTCATATTATATCTATATTTTTTCTCTGAAACAGTTGCACTATATACATATTTTATTTCTAAAAGAGTCGTTAAATTTTCTGTTAGCCCTCTGTTTATTTTCCTTTGTATTGTTCTCACACTTTTATTTAATAATTTTGCAATCTCTGAACATGGCTTCTTTTCAATATTATACCATCTTTCTATTTGTGTTTTTTCAACGTAATTTAAATGTTGATATTTCTTTTCTTCTTTTTTTCTGTTATAATTGTTTTGACACATAAATTACAAATCCTTTCAATGTTTATTTGGCAATTACATTGTATCATTTGTAATCTTATGTGTCTATTTTTATTTCACGGTGTGTCACTTAATTTTACCATTTATAAAATTTCTAAAATCTGTTGATTTTTGTTTAAATTTGTTTATAATTATATTTGGTGATTTTTATGCAAACTATTGAGCTTGATAATAATTATGTTGTACAAGTAGTTGAAAATGATGATTTATGTCCTGAGGTTGATGATATACAATTAATAAATTGGAAAGATATAAAACAGAAAAAAAATTTAACTGTTAAAGTTGACTTTTCTTCTTTTAGTGCTTGTGATTACAAAAAGCTATTAAGAAAATTTTATTGTTTGAAAAAGAAGACATATAGATATCATCTAAGTTTCGGTATAGAGAATGGCGATAACCATGTAGTTGCTTTTTTATATAATTTCAATCAAAGTAACCAACATCACATTGATTTTATTAATTGTTTAAATGCCACTTTATATAATAATAAAGTTGACATGTATAATTATATATATGATGAAGTTTGTGAATTTTTAGATAAACAATTTTTAGAAAGAAATTTATGCGATTTTAAGGATGATAGATGTGCATATAAAAGAGGAACTTCTTGTACAGTTGGGTGTTGTAGACATTTTAAGATTAAATTACTTCCTTTAACAAAATTAGTAACATGCGAATATTTGAAAAAAAAATCTTGCACAGCAAAATGTATTTCCTGTAAGCTTTTTACTTGTGACTATTTACAAAAAAATGGAGTAAAATTCAAAATAAAAGATATTCCGTTGTTAGATACCTTTTTTAGCCCAATACAAAAATATTTTATTAAGTATAAAGTTTTTACTCCAAAAGAAAAAATTATAAAATTAATTTGTTTTTTTTAAATTTAAAATTTTACTAAGACCACTTGTTTTTTTTAATAAATTTATGTTATTATTAATTATGAAAAAGGGGTGGTTCTTTTATGCCATCGAGAGCTAAGAGTAAAAAGTTTATTAAGAATTTAAAAAGATTTAGAAGCGCTAAATTTAATTATGCTAAATTTGTTAAAGATTATTATATAGAAAAAGGGGAAGCTTATATTTCTGCTAAAGTTACTTCTATTGATGATGTTATTTCTAAGTATTCTACAAAAGGTTATTAATGGATTAACCCTGATTTTGCAAGCTATATAGAGGAAAGTGCTTATTATATTCCTATTGAAGAGAGAATTATTATTGAAATTTGTGGTGGTAATTTTTCTGAGGAAGAACAGGCTTTAATCACTAAAGTTTTAAAAGATTATTTTGGCCTAAAACTCGGAGATAAATATTTGGATTTAGATATTAATAAACATAAATCTTTCGTTCTATTTTTATTTGGTATAATAAGTCTTGGAATTTTTGCAGTTCTAAGTAGATTTTCTCTTATTACAGCATTAAATGAGGTTATTCTACTTTTATTCTGGTTCTTCCTTTGGGAGTATGCAGATTTGGGATGGATTGAGAGAAGTAATATCCAAATTGAAAGGCTTGAGGCAGGGCAACTTTCAACTGCTAAAATTGTTTTCTTAGATTAAAAAATCCCCTTAAATAAGGGATTTTTTTTATTTTATTTTTCTATAATAATCATAATCTAATATCATTGATGACATCTTAAATTTTTGATAAACTATTTGGCTCATTTTTTCTACATAGTCAGGTTCTACAGTCTCCCCTTCATTTGGAATAAATACTTCTTGAACAGAGTTATATCTTCCCTTATCAGTTATAAAGTTTCTATCTGAGAATATTACTATAGGCTCTATATTGTTTGATAAAATATCCTGCCCCATTAATAACCTTGAATCATATTCAATTCCAAATAAATTTAATACTGTTGGCAAAACATCTAAGCTTGAACATACTTTTTCAATTTTAATAGGTTCTTCCATACTTGAATTCCATATTAGAAGTGGCGTATGGTGCATTTCAAATGTATTGTCTCTTTTATATGTTGATAGTTCGTCTAATTCAGAAAGTGTCAAACCATAAGGGTAATGGTCTGGGCTTATTACAATTACTGTATCTTCGAGCTTTCCTGCAAATTCTAGTCTTCTTATTAGCTCTCCTATGGCTTTATCTAATTCAATTTGGCATGCAAGGTATGATTTTGCTTTGTGTGAATATTGTAGATTTTTTACTGCTTCCTAGTTTTTTGATGCCATGCAATTTCCATTCGTTGTATAATTTAAGTGCTCGCTCACAGTCATATAATATGCTAAAAATTTTTCAATATCAATAATTTCTTTGTTCTGCACAATCTTTCCACCACAAAACTCTCTTTCTCCAAATTCAATATTTTCTAGTCTTTCTAATGATTGAATTCTTCTTTTTATTTTTCTAATTCTTCCTCCAATATTTTGTAATTGCCAAGTTGAATGATTTTCATCTGCCTTTATAAGTTCTCTTTGTTTTTCCAAATATTCTAATTTATCTTTTAGTTTTTCAATTGCATTTGGATCATCATTATAAATTACTTGAGTGTTTTCTATATTTTTAGCTTTTTATACATTTTTCACTTTGCTGTAAAGCTTACTGTATCAAGGCTTACAAATTATCCTTAATCCCCATCACCGCAACACACTCCACATGTGATGTATATGGAAACATATCTACTGGTTGTATCTCTTTTATAATATAGTCGTTTTCTAGCTTCTGCAAATCTCTTACCATTGTTGCTGGATTACAGCTTATATATATTATCTGCTCTGGTTTTGTTTTATTTAATATTTCTATTGTTTTATTGTCTAATCCTTTTCTTGGTGGATCTACAAATACAACATCTGGTTTAATCTTTTCCGTATTTATCAATTCCGGTAATATCTTTTCTACATCTCCCGAATAAAATTTTATATTTTCTATTTGGTTTATTTTTGCATTTTCTTTTGCGTCTTCTATTGCTTGTTCTACTATTTCAATTCCATATATCTTTTTGAAATATTTTGCCACAAAAATTCCAATTGTGCCTATTCCACAATATAAATCTAGTGCCACTTTATCTTTTAGATTTTCTTTATCTTTTATAATGCTATTTATGGCCGTATTATATAATATTTCTGTTTGGCTTGGATTTATTTGATAAAATGATTGTGGTGAAATTTTAAATTTGTAATTTCCTAATTTGTCAAAGATATATCCGCTTCCATATAAAATTATATTTTCTTTTCCTAATATTACATTTGTATTTTTATTATTAATGTTTTTAATAACTGTTTTTACCTCTGGAAATTTGTTAATTATATTATTTACTAATTCATCTTCCCTTTCAATTTTCTTTTCGTTTGTCACAACTACACACATTACTTCATTAGTTCTAATTCCTATTTTTATAACAATGTGCCTTATTTTTCCTGTCTGATTTTCTTCATTATATGGTGGTATATTGTATTGCTTAACAAGTTCAAAAATATATTTTGCAATTTCTTCTGCTTTTTCATTTTGAATCATGCATTTACTTACTGGAATAATTTCATGAGTTCTTTTGGCAAAAACTCCCATTACTATTTCTTTGTTTTTGTCTAATCCAACAGGATATTGAAGTTTATTTCTATAGTAATATGGTTGTACCATTCCTATTGTTTCGTTAACTCTTATTGGCGTTTTTGTACTTTTACTAATTAAATTTTGAACTGTTTGTTGTTTCATTTTTAGTGTATATTGATATTCTATATGTCTTAAGTTGCATCCTCCACATCTTTTATATGTTGAACAATCTGGTTCTACTCTTTTTTCTGATCTTTCTATTATTTCTAATATTTTTCCATATGCATATGTTGTATGAACTTTTACAATTAATATCTTACATTTTTCTCCTTTTATTGCTGTTGGAACAAATACTGTAAAATCGTTTATTTTTGCAATTCCTTCTCCTTCATACCCATTGTCAATTATATCAACTATATATTCTTTGTTCTTTTCTATTATCTCATTTTCCATATTTAGTCTTATTCCTTTCTTAAGGCACATTTTATATTTTTTATTCCATGTCTGTATTGTAATATTTATTTCTACAATATTTTTTTGCAAGTCCTCCTGTACTAGTTTCTCTATAGTGACTTCTTAAATCCTTTCCAGTCTCATACATTGTTTCTGTAATTAAGTCAAAAGATATTTTTTGATTTTCATCTAGCAACATAGATATGTTACTCGCATCTATTGCTCTTATTGCAGCTACAGCATTTCTTTCTATACAAGGTATTTGAACATATCCATATATTGGATCACAAGTTAATCCAAGATGGTGCTCCATTGCAATTTCTGCTGCATGTTCTATTTTATATATATCTAATTTTCTTAATTGACTACAAGCTGCTGCTGCCATTGAACATGCTGTTCCTATTTCAGCTTGGCATCCACATTCTGCTCCACTTATAGAAGCATTTGTTTTAACAATATTACCTATTATACCTGCTGTAGCCAATGCATTAATTATCTCTTCATCTGTGTATTTATCTTCTTTTTGTAGATAATATAAGGTTGCTGGCAATACACCACATGAACCACATGTTGGAGCAGTTACAATTTCTCCACCAGAAGCATTTGTCTCACTAACAGCATATGCATATGCTGTTAGCAATCTTGTTCTCTTAACTTCTGTTGGTTCATTTTCTATCTTATTGTTGTATATGCTTTTAGCTCTTTTACTAAGTTGTAGCTTACCTGGTATAATTCCCTCTGCATTTAATCCAAGGCATATACTTTCTTTCATTGCCTCCCATATTTCTCCTAAAAAGTTTTTTATTTCTTCTCCTTCAGTTTCATATACATAGTCATATATTTGTTTATTATTTTGCTCACAATACTGTTTTATTTCGTTAAATGTATTTAATTTATATATTTCTTCTGGTTCTTGGCTCTCTTTTCCTACTATTCTTATTGCTCCTCCACCTATAGAGTATACCATCCATCTTCCAAGTTCCTGTTGGTCTTTATATGCTATTAAAACCATAGTATTAGGATGCACATCACATTTTGTCTTTTTATCAAATACTATTTTAGTCTCTATTGGTTTTAATGTTTGTTCAATTATGTAGTCTGTTAAGTGTCCTTTCCCTGTCAAAGCTAATGAACCATATAAAATAACTTCAAAAAAATCCGCCTCTTTATATGATTTTTTAAACATTTCCGCTGCTTTTTTAGGTCCCATTGTGTGTGAACTTGATGGCCCATTTCCTTTTTTATAAAATTCCATTAATGATTTCATTATATAATTCATCTCCTGCCAAAGTAATACTTGATATTGTTTTTCTTATCGATAAACAACTACGTAAATAGTAAAAACTCACATCTGTACTTTGCAAGGTAGATGCGAGCTTTCTCAATATATCTGACAAAACCACGTTTGTGGATTTGTCATTTCCTATATTTATTATACTAAAATAACATCATAAAATCAATACTATTTTAATAAAAATTGTGACCTCCCCAGTTTGACACCTGATTAATAAAAAAGCATTGAATAAAGTCTAAAATATAGGCTAAAATTTTTGTCAACTTTTTCTTGTTTAAAAGTAGAATTTATCCTAGAGAAATTATCATTACTAAAAAAGCAAGATATCAAAAAAATTCTAGCAAATACAAAAAAATAATTGTATAACGCAACAAAAAAATATTTAATATAAAAACTCTAAACTTATTGTTGTTCAATAGGTTTAGAGCTTTTTATTCTCTTCCAAGTGTCAACGTCAGGTTATAGCAAATAGTTTTCCTAAACACAAGAATTATAGTATATTTTTTAAGCTTTTTTTTTGATTCTGCATATTATGTATTGAAAGGATGGTGTTTTTATTTGAAAAAATATAAACTAGCTGTTGTTGGTGCTACTGGCGTTGTTGGTCGCACTGTATTAAAAGTTTTACAAGAGAAAAATTTACCAATTTCAGAGTATGTTTTTTTTGCTTCTTCTAAATCTGCTGGCAAAACTATTCATTTTATGGAAAAAAATTATACAATAAAAGAATTAACTGAAAATTCTTTTGATGACAAATTTGACTTCGCAATTTTTTCTGCGGGAGGCGACACTTCTAAAAAATATGCTCCTATCGCTGTATCTAATGGTTGCATTGTTGTTGACAATAGTAGTGCTTTTAGAATGGATCCTACTGTTCCATTAGTTGTGCCAGAAGTTAATGCTGATGATATAAAAAAGCATAATGGCATTATCGCTAATCCAAATTGTTCTACAATTCAAGCAGTACCTGTACTAAAACCTTTAGATGACGTTTATAACATAAATCGAATTATATATTCTACTTATCAAGCTGTTTCTGGAGCTGGGCAAAAAGGTATTAATGATTTAGAAAATGGAATTATGAATTACACACATTATAACTCTTTGGAAGTTGAACTTGAAAAATTTCCACATCCTATTTTTAATAACTGTCTACCTCATATTGATGTATTTTTATCTAATGGTTATACCAAAGAAGAAGAGAAAATGATAAATGAAACTAGAAAAATTTTAAATAAACCTAACTTAAAAATAACTGCTACTGCAGTCAGAGTCCCTGTTTTTAATTCACATAGTGAAGTTATAAATATAGAATTAGATAAAAAATTTGAGCTAAATGATATAATTGAATTATTAAAAAATTCGCCTAATGTTATAGTTCAAAATGAAACAGAAAATAATATATACCCTATTGCTACAAAAGTTTCTGGCTGTGATCAAGTCTTTGTTGGAAGAATTAGAAGAGATTTTAGTGTAGATAATGGTTTAAATTTATGGGTTGTTGCAGATAATATTAGAAAGGGAGCTGCTACTAATGCTATACAAATTGTAGAAAAGCTAATAGAATTTGATAATTAACTCGATTCTTTAAGAATGCCAAAGGATACCTTACCTTTGGCACATCTTAACTTTTCTATTGTACCTATTCCATATTTGTGCTATAATTAGTATGTTTGAATAATTAGTCTACTTAATTAATCTTTCAAAATACATATATTTATAAAAAAGGAGGTTTTTATGTTAGAATTAAAAAATATTTATTTCTTTAAAGATAATAAACAAATTTTAACTGATGTTAGTTTAAATATAGATAATCAAAAATTTGTAGCTATTACTGGCCCTAATGGTTCTGGTAAATCTACTCTTGCTAAGATTATTATGGGACTTTTTAAACCTGATTCTGGTCAAATTCTTTTTGATGGACAAGATATTACCAATCTTAGTATTACTGAAAGAGCTAAACTTGGTATAGGATTTGCCTTTCAACAACCTGTTAAATTTAAAGGGCTTACAGTTAAGGATTTAATTGAAATTGCTGCCGGTAACTCAATTAAGCTTGCTGAGGCTTGTGACTATTTGTCTGATGTTGGATTATGTGCACAAGAATATTTAAATAGAGAAATAAGTGCTTCTCTTTCTGGTGGAGAACTTAAAAGAATAGAGATTGCAATGCTTGCAGCCAAAAAGTCTAAACTTACAATTTTTGACGAACCAGAAGCTGGTATTGATTTATGGAGTTTTAACAATCTTATTAGTGTATTTGAAAAAATGCATCAAAAAATTAACGGTTCTATTATTGTAATTTCACATCAAGAAAAAATATTAAATATTGCAGATGAAATTATATTATTAAATAATGGAAAAATAATTGACAAAGGTCCTAAAGAAAACATGCTTCCTAAATTATTAGATAAAAAAGTTTCTTGTCGTAAAGCAGATTATTTGGGAGGTGTTCAAAATGGAACTAAATAAATTAGAAAAAGATTTATTAAGCAAGATTGCAGATATAGAATCAACACCTATAGGAGCTTATAATATTCGTGAAAATGGAAAGGGAATTGCCAGAAACACTACTACGAATATAGATATTATAACTAAAACGGACAAGCCGGGAATTGATATTATTATAAAAGCAAATACTAAAAATGAAAGTGTTCATATTCCTGTTATTTTGACTGAATCTGGTTTTAACGATGTTGTCTACAATGATTTCTATATCGGTGAAAACGCTGATGTTGTTATTGTTGCAGGATGTGGAATTCATAATAATACTTGCAAAACCTCAGAACATGATGGTATTCACACATTTTATTTGGAACCAGGTGCCAAAGTTAAATATATAGAAAAACATTACGGCGAAGGTTCTGGTACAGGTGATAGAATTTTAAATCCCCAAACCATTGTACATTTGAAGGAAAATTCTTCTTTAGAAATGGAAACTGTCCAAATAGAAGGTGTTTCTTCTACCATAAGAGAAACTTCCGGAGATTTAGGAGATAATTCTACTTTGACCATAACAGAAAAAATTATGACAAATGGAAATCAATTTGCTAAAACAGTTTTTAATGTAGATTTAAATGGCAAAGACTCTAGTGTTCACGTTACATCTAGATCTGTTGCTAAGGATAATTCTTCTCAAGAATTCTACTCAAATGTTAATGGTAATTCTAAATGTTTTGGTCATGTTGAATGTGATGCTATTATAATGGATAATGCTAAAATTACCGCTACACCTAAAATAGTAGCAAATCATATAGATGCTAGCCTAATACATGAAGCAGCAATTGGAAAAATTGCAGGAGAGCAGTTAATAAAATTGATGACTCTTGGTCTTACTGAAAAAGAAGCAGAAGAGCAAATAATTAGTGGTTTCTTAAAATAAATATATTTAATACTCAAAAAGTACAAACCTTTTTGGGTATTTTTTTTTAATCTTTTCATATTATATACTATAAATTTTTTAGGAGAATTATTGATATGAAAAAAATTATATTTAAAGGCTGTGGAACAGCAATTGCAACCCCTTTTACTGAAGACGGAATAAACTTTAAAGAATTGGAAAAATTAATTGAATATCAAATTAGCGAAGGTATTGACTCTATCATAGTTTGTGGTACCACTGGCGAATCTTCTACTATGACTTTAGATGAAAAAAAGACGCTTATTAAGTTTGCTATTGAAGCAATTGATAATAGAGTACCCATAATAATTGGAACTGGTAGTAACAATACTGCTTCTTCTATTGAGTTATCTCAGTATGCTGAAAGTGCTGGTGCTGATGGCTTGTTATTGGTTACTCCTTATTATAATAAAACTACACAAGAGGGCTTAATAAAACATTATACAGCTATTGCTAATAATACCAATTTGCCTATTATTTTATACAATGTTCCTAGCAGAACAGGCTTAAATATATTACCTGAAACATGTTTAGAATTATCAAAGGTAGAAAATATTGTTGCTATTAAAGATGCAAGTGGTAATATCTCTCAAACCGCTCAAATTGCAACATTATGTGGAGATAATTTGTTTATTTATTCGGGAAATGATGATCAAACTTTGCCTATTTTGTCTTTAGGAGGAATAGGTCTTATCTCTGTTCTCTCTAATATTGCTCCTAAATTTACTTGCAATATGGTTCACGACTTCTTTAATGGTAATATAGATAAGGCTACCTCTGCTCAATTAAGAAGTATTGACTTAATAAATAGTCTATTTTGTGAAGTAAATCCTATTCCTGTTAAGGCTGCTCTAAACATGATTGGATATAATTTTGGTAGCCCAAGACTTCCATTGATAGATATATCTGAAAAAGGAAAGCAACGTTTAAAAAAATCTCTAGAAAATTTTAATTTGTTATAACCATTTATACATATCTATGTTATAATATAATAAATAGTCGTTTTAAGGAGCATATAAATGTATACAAGAGATAATAATACATGTGAAGAATTTGAAAATGTAATAAAAGATTTAACTATAAATCCAACTGTCCAAAAAATGAAGGAATTTAGGCAACACTACAATACATCTTGCTATGAACATTGTTTAAATGTTGCTTTCTATAGCTATTTAATAGCAAAAAAGTTAAATCTGGATTATAAAGCTATTGCACGTGGGGCAATGTTACACGACTTGTTTTTGTACGATTGGAGACACAGTAAAAAAGCATTAAAACTAAAAAAATTTCATGCCTTTATACATCCAGAAATCGCATTAAAAAATTCTTTAAAATTATTTAATCTAAATGAAAAAGAAAAAGATATAATTGTAAAACATATGTGGCCAGTAACAATAAAATTTCCAAAGTATCCAGAAAGTTATATTGTTACTCTCACAGATAAATATAGCACAATAGCAGAAAGTTTGCATTATTATACAGATATATTACATACAAAAAAACTTTATAAATATGCTTATGTATTTTTAAGCTTAATTGTATTTAGAGTAATATAAAAGGAGACATTGATGATAAATGTATTAATAAATGGCTGTAATGGTAAAATGGGGCAAGAAGTTGCAACATTAATTCATAGTAGCCATTCTTTTGTTTTAATAGGTGGAATTGCTAAAACTATTTCCAACTCCAATTTTTGTGATGTTTTTACACATTATAGTCAAATCCCCTCAAGGCCAGATGTAGTAATTGACTTTTCCAGTCCAGCTGGGACATTTAATATTTTAAAATACTGCCAAAAACATAAAGTGCCTTTGGTTATAGCAACTACTGGCTTTACTTCCGAACAAAATAATAAAATCTTTGCCTCAAGTAAATATATTCCCATATTCAAGTCAGCTAACATGTCCTATTCAATAGCTGTTGTGTGCAACCTACTTAATAAATTAGTAAACCTTTTACCTAATAGTGAGATAGAAATTCTGGAAACACATCATAGCCAAAAGTTAGACTCTCCTAGTGGGACAGCTATAATGCTTGCTGATAGTTTAAATAAAGGAAGTAATTATAAATATACATATAACTTTAACAGAAATAACTCTTATAAAAAGAGATTAAACAATGAAATTGGATTTTCTAGTATTCGTGGTGGGAATATTGTAGGTGAACATTCCGTTTTTTTCTTTGGAAATGCTGAAAAACTTGAAATAAAACATACTGCTTATTCAAGAAAAATTTATGCAGAAGGAGCATTAAAAGCTACCGAATTCATTGTAAGTCAAAGACCGGGACGAATTTACACTATGGAAGATTTACTTTAAAGCAATAAAAAATGGTACACTCTTATTAAAAAGTGTACCATTTTTTAATAAATTACCCCATTGATGTTGCTATTGCTGTTTTGTCATTTTTATCATTTTATAAGTTCTACATATATTACATTCTCTGCATATATATACTCTATCTTCAAAAATCAGCTTTACAGTTTTTATAAATTCGTCTTCTGAATCTAATAAATGAATTTCTATTCTTTGCGGTAATAATGTTAAAAGTGTATTTAATGCATAATCATTTTCTGAAAAAATAATATCTGATAAAAACTTAGCATTATAAATTTCTTTACATAGTGGAACAATATTTTTATTTTCATCTAATATTGTTAATTCTGATTTTCCATATATTAAGTGTAAATTTTTAATATTTGATTTTTTAGAATTAATATACATTCTTAGTAAAGAAATAAATTCATTATATTCTTTTTCTATTATATATTTATTAACCGCTATATCTACAATGCTATCCAAATATTTAATATATTCTTTAATTCTAAAGTTCACAAATCCTTCCAATATCATGCTTTTACTTTCAATTACATATTGTAGCACTGCTTCATGTATATACTCTTTTTCCTTACTTATTTGTTCATATTCTGAAGATTCTATAATTTCACAACAATTCTGTATTATTATTTTTTTCTCATATTCTTCAAAATAAAAATAGTCAAAGTTTATTATTTTTTTTATCATTTTTTCTTTATAAAATTTTAATATTGTATCTGTTATAATACTGCTTAATTTTTCATCAAAAAAAGATATTTTTTCTCCAATATAATGTACAATTATATTGGAGTATATTTTAAATTTATTTTTAGAATACTTTACCTCTTCAAGTTCTAAATAATCTAACTTATCCAGTAGATATTCCAATATTGCGTTATTATTTGTTTTTATGCAAAAAGATTTCATTGCAAAATTCTCCTCCCATATTATTTTATATTATCTACTAAATACTTTTTAGATATACATATTTTATTCAAAAAAACTAAATATGCAACTTGTTTTATTTTTCAATTTATTCCTGAAATGCCATGCTTTAAACTATATACATTTTTATATCCCATATTTTCCAATATTTCTTTTCCTTTTTTACTTCTTATACCACTTGCACAATACAGTATTATTATTGCTTGCTTATTTTTTATTTCTTTTTCTATACTTCTTTCTAAGTTATATAAACAAATATTTATCGCTTCATTTAAATGTTCTTCTTCATATTCTTGTTTACTTCTTACATCTATTAAATAGCATTCTTTTTCCTTTTTTATGATTTTTTTAGCTGTTTCGTAAGTTATGTCTTTTCCCTCAAATCCTCTATATAATATTCTTTTTATCTTTTTAAACATCATTTTCACCCCATCGCAAAAAAAACACTACTAATATATTATATTAGCAGTGTTCTCTTATGTTACTTTATTTGTTTTCTTCTAATTTTTTCTCATATTTCATATTTAATACTATTATTGTAATTACATATATTGCCATACCTATTGGTATTATAAATTTATTTATAGGTATTCTTGTTATTGCTATTAATGATGCATATGTTAATCCTATTAGCATTAATACAATTATTGTTGTAAGTAAAGTTTTTGTTGCTCCTAATTTTTTAAATCTAATCATTTGATATATCACTATCGCAATTGTAGAAATTCCAAATGGCAATATATATCTTTTTATTAAACTTGATAATTTAACTTTTGGATTATGCACTATTTCTATTTCTTCGTCTTTTATTTCTTTTTCATATTTTTCATTTAACTTATTTATTAATTCTGTCTTTTTTTCATTTAATTCTTCTTCTGACATTTCTTCTGTTGTTATAGAAATCATATCTTCAAATAATTCTACTTTTTGCACTATTGCCTGTTTCCCCTTAAATACTTCCTTAGTAATTTCTTGCATATCCTTGTCTTCTATTTTTTTTCCAACATATACGCTAATATTTATATTGCTTTTATAAGGTAATCCTACATTAAAACCTTTAAAACATACTATAACTGTTCCTGCAAATATTAGACATATTAATAATATTAAAACTATTTTTTTCATTTTTATAATTCATTCCTTTCTTAAGGTATAAATAATTTATTCTTTTATAGAATTTACTATTAATGTTTTAGTTAAAATTATATTCCATACTATTGTAATTGCTAGACCCCAGAATATTATCATAGCAAAGCTATAAATTTGTAACCAACTTGTTAAAATTAATATTACTGATAGTATTAATACTGGGATAAGTGCTATTGATATCTTTGTAAATGCTCTATTAAAGTTTGTCTCTAGCTCTGCTTTATCTTCTGATTTACTAATATAATTTAATATATAAACATTAAATGTGTAATTTATTGCTAATGCAACTATTAGTCCCAATATGCCTTCTATTGTAAGAATCACATTTGTGTATCTTATTGCAAGCAACAATACTGCTATATATCCTATATATGCTACTGCAGTTAATAGACCATTTTTCTTATATTTAATTATTAAATACATTAATGCAATTAATATTAGAACTCCAAATATTATTATTGCTAAATTATACATATCTGTTGTAATGTTAGATTTCATATATCTATTTGCTGTAACTTTATACTCTACAGGCAATGCCCCAGAATTTAGTATTTTTTCTACATATCCAGCTTCTTTTACATATGATTGTAACTCTGCTTGTGTTTTTGTTTCTCCTCCAACAGATAATTGTATTGAACCATTTGTTATTTCTTTTTCAAATTGTGTAGAAAGAACCGTAGAACCATCAATTTTTATAGTAACTTCTTTGCTTTCTTTTTCGTTTTCTTCACTATTTTCTTCTTTTTCATCTGTTGTATTTTCTTTATTGTCGTCATTATTTTCTTCTACTTTTTCTGGTACTTTATATTCATTACTTATTTTTTTTAATATTTCTTTTCCTTCTTCATTAAACTCTATGTTTAAATATATGCTTGTCCCATTATCTGTATTAGCATACATTGTTTTTACTTGTTTTATTTTTGAACTATCTAATAAGACGTTTTTATCTGGGTCTTCTATTGTTAAATTTCCTTTTGCATAAGCATATTGAATTACAGTATCTGTTGCAGTATCTTCTACCATATTTACAACTATTTTGCCAGTTTCCTCATCTTGTGCAATTGTATATTGTGCAACATTCATTTCTTTTAGTCTTTTTTCAATTATCTTTCTAGCTTTTATAAAATTTTCCTTTGTGTTTACACTTTCTTTTTCTGTTTCTTCTGTTGTTTCTTCTTTTCCTTGTTCTGTACTTTCTTCTGTATCATCAACTACTTCAAATGTTATATACCTATTTCCTTTTAGATCCATTCCCTTAATATATTCAGGTAATAAATTCGCCATTCTACCATTTTTTTGTATAAATAGTCCTCCAAATGACATTAAGCTAATTAATATTATAATTAATATTAATAAAATAATTTTTAATTTTTGTTCTAGTTTCATTTCCATTTTCACCTTTCTTTTTATAATAATCTTGTATCATTAATTATTAATTCAAACCATATATTTAAATATTTAGCAGCATGTTTACTCATCATAGTTCTTTCCATAAATATTTCAAAATAATCTAAAACTGGAGATATTTTTGTATCTATTGTTAAATCCAAGGTAACTTTTCTATCTTCTTTATTGATTATAAACTTTGAATCTGTTACGGCATAATTTACTCTGTGGTGTATTCCAAATCTAGATATATTATTATCTGTAACTCTATCTCTATGCACATCTGATTTATCTGCCAATATTATTGCAGCTGATATATCACTTACTGCATTTCCTGTATTTTCATCATGATTTCCTATCGCAGTCATAATTTCTGTTCTATCTTCTATTGGCATTCCCATTTCTTTTAATATTTCGTATGCCAATATTGCACCTGAATGTGCGTGGTCAACCCTATTAATGCAATTTCCTATATCATGCATATACCCTGCTATTCTAGCTAATTCTATTCTATCTTTTGGATATCCCAATATTTCTAATAAGTCGCCTGCTCTTTGTGCCACAATATTTATATGCCTCTCTGAATGTTCTGTATATCCTAATGCGTCTAATTGCCTTTGTCCACTTTTTATAAGGGCTTCTATCTCCTTGTTGTTTTTCACATCTTGTAGTGTTATCATAGTCTCCTCCTTTATTTTAAGATTTTATATTAAAATCTTAAAAATATCAACCTATTTTGAAAAATTTATCAATTATGTTTGTATATTTCCTTTGCCAAGTGTGTATATTAAAAATATATATTATTGGTAGGAGGTTTTTATGAATAAAAAAAGAGTATGCGAGATTTTAAAAAGTAAAGAAAAGTATGATGTTTTTTATGATAATCGTCCTGTTTGGATTCAAGAAATTGATGGCAATAATATTGCCAAAATCGGCTTTGTAGACAAGGTTGAAGAAAGAGATGTATATTTAAAAGATTTATATGAATAATTATTATATTTGTTATTACTGTTGTAAGTAAAGTTGTACAAAATGAAGTGAACCTCATCAGTTCACTTCAAAATCGTTTTTAATATTTTTGATTGTATTTTTATTTTAATGTTTCTATTGCTTTCTGTAATTGTGTATCTTTTTCTTCTGGAATAGTTGTTTTATTCTTGTATTCTTCTGGCACGTCAACTTTTATGTTTGGTTCTATTCCGACTTTATTTATTTTGTAATACTTTGGTGTATAATATTCATTAGTTGTTATTTTCAAACCACTTCCATCAGCCAAAGTGTGTATAGTTTGAATTACACCTTTTCCATAAGTTATTGTTCCAATAATTGTAGCTTTTTCATTATCCTTTAACGCTCCAGTCATTATTTCAGAGGCACTTGCTGAATATTCATTTGTTAAAACTACTATTGGCATATTTATTATGGGATCTTTATCGTTCTTTGTTATTTTTTCATTTTCGTTTTTGTCTTTTGTTATTAATAAAGTGTCTCCCTTATCTGTAATCAATTTCAATATGTTAATTGCCTCATCAACTATGCCTCCACCATTATTTCTTATATCAATTATTAACTTTTCAATGCCTTGTTTTTTTAATTCCTTATATTTTTGTGTGAATTCATCAGCACAACCACCATCAAAATCAGATATATAAATATATCCTATATTATCTTTTAATACTTTTGTATTTATATGACTTATTAATATTTTCTTTCTTTCAACCTCTATTTCAAAAGTCTCTTTTTCTCCTCTTTTTATTTCTAATTTAACTTTAGTTCCTGCTTTTCCTTTTATTTTGTTAGAAACTTCTGTTATTGTATCTAATGTATAACCCTCTCCATCCACTTTTGTAATAATATCTCCTGCTAATATGCCAGCTTGCTCTGCTGGTGAATTCTCCATAGGTTTTAATACTACTATGGTTTGCTTTTCTTTGTCAACCAACATATATATTCCAATTCCAACATAATTGCCATTTGTTGTATCCATAAGCTTTTCCATTTCTTCTTTTGTATAATATTCTGTGTATGGATCACCTAAAGCTTCCACATATCCTTTTAGTGCTCCTTCTACTAATGTTTCGTCATCAATTTCGCCTAAGTATTCTTTTTCCAATACTTTTCTAAAACTTGCCAAAGTTTCATCAAGACCTGTTACTTCTCCGTCTGTTATTTTTACATATTTAATCCCATTTTTAGCTATCGCTTTATAAACTGTAACACTTGTTATCAAAAATGTAATTATTACAGTTATTACAACTAACATTAACGATTTATAAATTTTTTCTTCTCTTTCCTCTTTCATTAAGTTTTTTCCTCCCAAAACTGTTTTTTATTATTATACTCTTTACAAAAATTTATAGAAGTCAAATATTGCTCAATTGGCCTAAGTAATTACGTTGGTTCATTTACATACAAAAGTGGATTTACTGTATAGCCATTTATTCTAACTTCAAAGTGAAGATGTGGTCCAGTTGAATTGCCTGTAGAACCTACTTCCATAATCAAATCTCCCTGTTTTACTTGTTTGTGCAATGTTGTTAATATTGCTTGACCATGTCCATAAAGAGTAGATACACCATCGCCATGGTTTATTATAACACAATTTCCATATCCACCAAGCCATCCGGCATATGAAACATATCCATCCATTGCTGCCACAACAGGGGTACCAAAGTATGCATTACCTATATCAATTCCAGAATGATATTGTACAATTCCAGAAATTGGATGTTCTCTTTGTTCATAGTAAGAAGTAATAGCCGTTCCTTCTTTTGCTACTGGCCATATCATGTTTCCACCAGTATATTGAATTGGTAAAAATTCTTCTCCTGATGCTTGTGCTATTAAACTTTGTATTCTATAAACTTCTTTTTTATACTCTGTTATTTCTTTTTGTAATTCTTTTTCTGCTTTTGTTAGTTTACTTGCTTGAGCTTTTTGTAATATTTTTTTATTGGTCAGTATTGTTGTCGTTTGCTCTTTTTTTGCCTTTACTGTTCTTATTTCTTTTTGCTGTTTTTCCAATTTTGTTTTTGTTTCTTCTAATTCATTTTTTTCTCGTTCTATTTGTTCTATATATAAATTATCATATTCCACTATTTGTCTCATTAAAAAATATGAAGAAATAAATTCTGTTAAACTTTTTGATGAAAGCAATACATCTAAATATGTTACATCTCCAGCTTTATACATTTCCACTAATCTATCTCTTAAGATTTCCTCTCTTGTTTCACAGTCTTCTTGAGCTATTTCTATTTTATCTATGGCATTATCTATTGATTTTTGCAATTTGCTTATCTGTGCTTCATACTTTGTTAAGTTTGTTTCATACTGCAATATTTCATCTTCTAGCTTTTGTATTTCTAAGAGCGCGGTTGTTAATTCTTCTTTTACATATTCTAATTGTTTATTTTTTTGGTTTAACCTTTCAGAAACTTCTTTTTTTTGTTTATCTAAGTCTACCATGTTTATGGCAATACTTTTACCTATTAACATCATGCATAACATCAAAATACTTATTATTAAAAGTATTCTTTTCAAAGTTTCTTTCATCTCTCTCCTCCGTTCTTTTTATTTTTAGTAATTTCTTCGAAGTGCAGGCGATTAAAATCGCCCCTACATTTTTCATAGATTACTTTTACACTATCTTTTTATTTAGTGGTTATATTTTGGTTGTTACAATCCACTATATAATGTAATTGGGTCAGTGGTTTTTACTGACCCTATTATTATTATATCATTTTTTTATACAAAATCCAATGGATTTTTAACTTCTGCATTATAAAAGAAATTCCATGCATCCGCCCTTCCTGAGCTTAGATACCTTACTTCAAAGTGCAAATGCGGTCCTGTTGAACCACCAGTATTTCCAGAAAGTGCTATTCTTTCCCCTCTTGCAACTCTTTGCCCCACACTAACTAATTGCTCATTCAAGTGACCATATAACGTTATATATCCATTTCCATGATTTATTGCTATATAATATCCATAACCACCTGTATCATATGTACAAATTATAACTTCTCCTGCTTCTGCTGCTATTACTGGTGTATACTCATCTGCACCAATATCTATGCCTTTGTGCATTCTTCCCCAGCGCCATCCTACATAAGAGGTTATATAATACTCTCCCGGAATAGGCCATTCCATTTGTCCACCGCTATATGTTGACTCGTAATTACTATTTTCAAATGCCTTTGCTAATTCTTCTTCCATTTTGTCTATTGAATTTTGATATTCTTCTATTTTATCTTTTAATGATTTTTCTTCTGCTGATAAATTATCTGCCTTCTCTTGTCTTGTTGCTCTTTTACTTTTTAATTCATTATTTTTATCTTCTATTTCCCTTTTAGCAGTATCTATTTCTTTTTTCTCGTTTTCCATTTTTTGTTTTGTAGATTGAATTTTATTTTCTTGTTCTTCTATTGTTTCTAGTAACTTGTTGTCTGCTTCTGCCAATTGTTGTACCATATAATAATTTGATATTAGGCTTGTTATGTCTTCTGAAGATAATAACACGTCTAAATATGTAGTATTTCCTGCCATATATATAGCTACCAATCTGTCTTCTAACAGTTTCTCTTTTTCCGCATGTTCTTTTTGTAGATTTTCTATCTCTATTTCGCTATTTTTTATAGATGCATTAAGTTCTTCTATTTTTCCTTCTAACTGTCCTATTTCCTTTTCATATTCTGATATTTCAGCATCTAATTCACAAATTGCATCTAATTCTATTGATAATTCTTCTTTAATATCTGTATGCTTTTCCTCTGTTTCTTTTTTTTGCTGTTTCAATTCATCTATAGTATTTGCAAATACACACATACCAAAACTTTGTATTATTGCAATTATTAATACTACAGCAATTATTCTTTTTTTCATATATTTTCCATTCCTTTTATTATATATATTCACATTTTTATACATAATCCATAGGGTTTTTAGGCACTCCATTTATTATTACCTCAAAATGTACATGTGCTCCTGTTGAAGAACCTGTAGATCCCATTTCTGCAATTGCTTGTCCTCTTTTTACATGTTGTCCTATGCTTACATTTATTGCTTGGCAATGAGCATATAAGGTTGTTAGTCCATCACTGTGATTTATTTGGACATAGTTTCCATATCCTCCGCCACATCCACATGACCAGCTCTTTCCATAATTATGTGTACAACCTCTATTGGTATCTACCACAACGCCATCTTCTGCCGCAACTATTGTAGCTCCATAGTCTCCACCTATGTCCACACCTTTGTGACCTATATATGTTCCCCATATTGGATGCCATCTATATCCAAACGGTGAAGTTATCCAATCTTTTCCATATCCAGTAAGTGGCCATCTTAATTGCCCCGAATATACATCTCCATCTGTTCTTGAACCAGAATCATATATCTTTTGTAATTCTGCCTCCATGTCATCTATTTCCTTTTGTATTTTCTTTTGATCAGAATTAAGATTATCGACTTTAGTTTGCTTTTCTTGTTTACTTGCCTTTAATGCATTATTTTTGTTATCAATTTCTGTTTTGGCAGTATTCACTTCATTTTTTTCGTTTTCAAATTTTGTCTTTGCTTCCTGCATAGTTTTTTCTTGATTTTCTATTGAAGTTAATAATTCATTATCTGCTTGTGCTAATTGTTGTACTAAATAGTAGTTAGATATTAAACTAGTTAAATCTTCTGATGCTAATAAAACATCTAAATATGTAGTTTCTCCTGCCATATATATAGCAACCAATCTATCTTTTAATAATTTTTCTTTTTCCTCATACTCTTTTTGTAGCTTTTCTATTTGTTCCTGTTTATCTTTTATTGAAATTTCTAATCTGTTTATTTTATATTTTAACTCTTTTATATCGTCTTCATATTGACTTATTTTGGCTGTTAAATCTTGTATTTCCTGTAGTGCTTCATCTTTTTCTTTTTTTATTTGCTCTATTTCGTTTTCCTTCTGTCCAATTCCTTCTTTTAGTTCTCCTTCTCTACTTGCAAATGAAACTCCGCAGAAAAGCGTTGTAATTATTAAAATTAAAATAATACATAACATTTTTCTTTTCATAAATAGATTATACCTCCAAATATTTTTTCATCGATATAGCACTACCAATTGTTCCAATTCCTATTCCTAGTACTAAATATACTATAATTAATAAATTAAACATATCTGAAAATGTTAATAAGTTCAAGCTAACGCGCACACCTGCTAATGATGTAATTATTTTTTCTGCAACAGAATTATATGTAATCCCTAAAATTAATACTGTTATAAACGATGAAATAATGCCAATTAAAATACCTTCTACCATAAATGGCCATCTAATAAATCCATTTGTTGCTCCCACATATTTCATTATAGATATTTCTTTTCTTCTTGCATGTACCGTTAATTTTATTGTATTCGAAATTATAAATATAGATACAAATATTAATATTACTAATATTACACCAGAAATAGTTTTTACTCCATTTGCTATCTTAATTAATGCACTTATTGTGTCATCACTTGTTTGTATCTCTAATACATTCTCGAATTTATTGATCTCTTCTCGAACATCTTTACTTTTCTCTAAGTTTGTAAGAGTAACAACATAAGATGCTGGAAACGGATTATCTTCTTCATATGATTTAACCAAGCCTGGCGTTTTCTTAAACACAGATTTCATTTGGTTTAAAGCCTCTTCTTTAGATTTATATGTTACATTATTCACATATTCTATACCTCTTATTTTGGCTTCTAAATCCTTTTCTTCTTCTTGGGTTGCATTTTTATTTATAAATACTTGCATACCTTGTTGTGCTTCTATTTCGTTTATAACATGATTAACATTTTCTCCTATTACAAAAAATATACCAAACACAAACATTGTTGCAAACATAATTATTAATGATGCCATTGTGGATTTTTTGTTCTTAAAAAAGTTTCTAAATCCTTCTCCTATTAAATACCCTAGTACACTATATTTCACTATTATAACCACCTTTTTTATCATCTCTTATGATGTTACCCTCTTCTATTTGGATAACTCTTTTCTTCATTCTATCTACTATATCTTTAGCATGCGTTGCTACTACAACTGTTGTTCCTCTTGCGTTTATATCATTTAAAAGAGTCATAATATCCCAAGCAGTTTCTGGGTCTAGATTTCCTGTTGGTTCGTCTGCTATTAGCATTGATGGATTATTAACCAAAGCTCTTGCTAAAGCTACTCTTTGTTGTTCTCCTCCTGAAAGTTCATTTGGATAAACCTTTGCTTTATGACTTAGTCCTACTAATGATAACACCATTGGTACTTGTCTTCTTATATGTTTTGGTGTTGCTCTAACTATGTACATTGCATAGGCAACATTATCATATACTGTTTTATCTGGTAATAGCCTAAAGTCTTGAAAAACCACTCCCATGCTTCTTCTTAAGTATGGAACCCTACTTGGTTTTAAGAAAGTTGTGTCTCTTCCATTTATTATAATATTACCCTTAGTTGGTTCTTCTTCTTTAAGTATTAACTTAATAAGTGTTGATTTGCCAGAGCCCGAGCTTCCTACTAAGAAAGCAAACTCCCCCTTGTCTATTACAAAATTTGCATTATGAACTGCTTCTGTTCCTGTATCATATGTTTTGCTAACATTTCTAAATTCAATCATGTGTATCTCCTTAACGTTTTATACATTTTGTTTTTATTCATAATTATCATAACAATAAAATCCTTTATTTGCAATAGTTTTTTTTATAAAAAAATGTACTTTTTTAGGTATTTATTACTATTTATAGCCTTTTTCTCTATTTTATATACTTTCATAAATTTCACAAGAAATTCACAAAAAGTACCAAAATTATTCTGGTACTTTTTGTGTTTTAGTTTTCTTTTATCTTTTTAACTATTGATAATGAGTCTATTTCAAAACATCTTATTAGTTCTTCTGCATTTCCAGATTTTCCAAATACATCTTTTATTCCCATTCTAATAATTTTTGTTGGATGTTCTTCTGATAATACTTCACATATTGCACTTCCCAACCCGCCTATTACATTGTGATCCTCAATTGTAATTATTTTTTTTGTCTCTTTTGCGCATTTTATAATTAATTCTTTGTCTATAGGTTTTATTGTATGTATATCCACTACTCTAATATCAATTCCATCTTCTAGTAATTTTTCTTTTGCTTTTAACGCTTCCTGTACGGTAATTCCTGTTGCAAAAACCGTTGCATCTTTTCCTTCTCCTATTTGCACTCCTCTTCCTATTTCAAATTTATGTTCTTTTTTATATATTACTTCACTTGGTAGTCTACATAGCCTTAAATATACTGGCCCTTCAAATTTTGATATTTCTTCTACTGCCCATCTTGTTTGTGTATCATCTGACGTGCATATAACTGTCATATTGGGAATAGTCCTCATTAAAGAAATATCTTCTATCATTTGATGAGTTGCTCCATCTTCTCCCACTGTTATTCCTGCATGTGTAGCACATATTTTTACATTTAATTTAGGATAACATATACTATTTCGTATTTGGTCATACCCTCTACCTGCTGCAAACATTGCGAATGTGCTTGCATATGGTATCTTGCCAAATGTTGACAGTCCTGCAGCAATTCCAAACATGTTTTGTTCTGCTATACCCACATCTATAAATCTATCTGGAAATTTTTTTGCAAATATATTTGTCTTTGTAGCTCCTGACAAGTCAGCATCTAGCACTACTATTTTTCTATTCTTCTCACCTAATTCTGCTAATTTTTCGCCATAGCTTTGACGTGTTGCTATTTTCAATTTTTCCTCCACCTTACTCAACTCCTCTTCTCAATTCTTCAATTGCTTTCTCATATTCTTCCTGTTTAGGCGCTTTTCCATGCCATTCTGCTTTGCCCTCCATAAAAGATACACCTTTTCCCTTTATTGTTTTTGCAATTATTATAGTAGGTACTCCTTTAGTTTGCTTTGCCGTATCAAACGCGTCTATTAAGTTGTGTATATTATGACCATCTACATTTATTACTTTTAATCCAAAATTAGAAAATTTACCTTCTATATTTGTTAGTCCTGCTACCTCCTCTATCTTCCCATCTATTTGCAATCCATTGTTATCTAAGATAATGCATAAATTATCTAATTTGTATTTACTTGCTGTCATTGTTGCTTCCCATATTTGCCCTTCATCTATTTCGCCATCTCCTAATAAACAATAAACTCTACATCCTGCACTATCCATTTTTGAGGCAATTGCCATTCCAACAGCAGCTGATAGTCCTTGCCCTAATGAGCCTGTTGACATATCTACCCCTCTAATGTTTTTCATATCTGGATGTCCTTGCAATTCTCCTCCAAATTTTCTAAAAGTACTTAATTTTTCTTTTGGAAAATACCCCTTTTCTGCTAAAGTAGCATATAACGCTGGACTACAATGCCCCTTCGATAATATAAATCTATCTCTTTCTTGAGCACTTGGTTTATTTTCGTCTATATTCATTTGGTTAAAATATAATACCGTTAATATATCTGTTGCTGATAAAGAACCGCCTGGGTGTCCAGATTGTGCATTATATACCTGTTCTATAATTCCTATCCTTATATTATTTGCTAGCTTTTCAAGTTTATTTATATCTTTAATTTTCAAAATTTTTCCTCCTTTTTATAGCCTTCTACATAGTTCTATTTTTAAGAAAATTTTACTATACTACCTTAATTATTTCAATAGTTATTCTTGTTATTTTTTTGAAATTGTTGTATAATAGTATTGTATTATTTTTATGGGGATGTATTTGGTTTCGACAGTATTTTAGAAGTAAAAATAGCGAGTAGTGGATTCGCCTGGCCACTATAAAAGGCGAAAAATAAATATAAACGCTGATAATAGAGAATTAGCATACGCTGCCTAATTAAGGTAGCTCGTCTTACTCTGAATGCCCACGTTTAGAGAATAAGGCGTCATTTAGTGGGAAACAAACCTATTTCTTGCCATAGAAATAGCGGGTATTTTAATGGCTACTCTAATTTTAATTTTGTTTGTTAATTTAATTTTAGAGGAATTTTTATAACAAACTACACTCGTAGAAGTTTTTATGGATGGAATATTGGACAGGAGTTCGACTCTCCTCATCTCCACCAGATTAATAGGAAACTCGAACTTTTATGTTTGAGAGTAATAAATTACTAACAGAAATGTTAGTTTTTTTGTTATTTCAAAATAGAAAGTGAGAGTGATTATATATGACAATAGAAACCAATGAGAGATGATAGAAAGAAAACCTTTAAACAAATGGTTGATGACTCAAATAATGTAGTTGCAGATGAATTATTATTTACTAGTGATAATGATTTCTTTAAAGGTATGAGTAAAAAACAATATATCAAAGATAAAGCCCATTTAAGCACTCTTCAAGATAAATACTATCAAAGACTAATAGATAATGGTTTTGACCTAGAAAGAGGCATTAAAAACAGTGATAATGAGCATATTTCTATAAAAGAATTTAAAAGGATTACTAAAAAACTAGATAATAGATTAGAAAAGCAAAATTATTTAATGACTAGAGATTTTGAAGAACTAGAAGAAACACTAAAAACTTCTAAACCAACAATTACAGGTAAAGAAGTTAAAATTGATAAAGATACTTATGATACATTAAATAATTTTATGAATGCATCAAAAAGAGTTATAAAAGATATGCCAAATAATCAAGCATTATTTAAAGAGCTTACTGATTATACTAAAGGTTATAAAAATTTAGAAAATGAAAAAAGAAATATTCAAGTTGAAGTTAGAAAACTAGACTATCAAAACGAAAAACTAAAAGAAGAAAATAATCGATTACATAACTTTTTACACAATATTTTACAAACCTTAAAAAAGTTCTTCCATAGACTACTTAAAATAGGGACTGAAAAAGATAAAGATGAAGTAATATCAGAAATAAAAGAATACCACAAGCAAGATTTATATGACAATTTTGATTTACACGATATAGTAGATAACACATCAAAAGAAGAAGAAATAAATGATTATTTATATAAAAAAAATTATGAATATGACGATAAAGATTTTGACATTTAAAAAACGAGCTACAGCTCGTCCAATAAAACTAAAATTCCATTTTAGTAACACACTACGCTATTGGCAAAGCCGATAACGGTGTGAAAAAGGGAATTTTCCTTTTTAAACCCTTTTAAACATAATTTTAGCAAGGTATAAAGCCAAGCAAAATTATGTTTTTATTTCCTATCTGCAAAGAAATTAGTCCAATATGGCTTTTCTTTATCAAAAATTTCTTGCTCTTTTTGGGTTAAATTGTGTGGATAATCTTTAAATAAATTATAATATTTTTGCTTATCAAATGTAAAAATACGTTCTCCAACTTTATCTCTATTATCAACCCACTATATTTTATCCTCATCATTATTTTTGTATAATTCTTGAGCCAAACTATTTTGTTCTTCATTTATTGATAATTTTGGGTTTTTAAACTTTATTTCATTATCACATTGAGGGCATCTTACCATTTGAAATTTTTGATTTTTATTCCAAATCAATTCGAAAGTATTTCCGCATTGGCATTTTTCTGTTGTTGTATCAACATTTTCTTTTTTTTGATTATTTATCAAAGCATCATATGATTTAGATAATATTTGATTTACTAAATCACATTTAATTAACTTTCTTAATTTTGTTAAAATTTCATCATCGGAGTTAATGGTATAATCAATACCATTTATATTTATATCTGTATATTTTAAATATTCAGGAATTGAAAATTGTGGTGCTTCAGTATCATCTGGTTGATATTTACTTTTTACTTCACTTATCAAATTATTAATATCAATAATTTCTTCTTCTTTTAGAATAAAAGGAATAGAACATTCTAAGGTTGCTTCATCTTTTATTTTTTCATCGATGCAAAAACTTATAAAAGTTTTATTAGTTGCATTTTCCCCTGTTAATTTAAACTCTACAAAATCATTAAAAATACTACCTTTTCCATAGTGTCCATTATATATTCTAGTTGAAATTACAATATTTAAAATATAACCTTTTTTAAATGGAATATTAAAAGGTAATCCTGCTCTTTGATTTTCATATTTTCCAAAATTCAAATATAATCCAATTTCTTGTAATTTTTCAATAACTAAACGATAAATATCAAACATTGTTTTGGAATCAAGTTTTCTATTTAATAATGTAGATATAGAAGTTTCCATATTATCTTCTAAATTTTGAATATCAAGAATTAGTTTTTTTGAAATTTCTTCAACATTAATGTTTTCTTCTTTAAAAAATTCATCTTTAACACTTTTTAAATCATCTCGTCTTTGAATAATTTGTTTTGTGAAATCATTAAATTTAACATTATCTTTTGCAAGATTTTCTAAATCACTAATTCCTTGTTCTTTATCATCATATGTTGCTTTAATAAAATTATCTATTGTAGTACACCAAAATGGGTCATTATTTCCTAATAATTTTTTTAGTCTTTCATCATAAGTCATATTTATCCACCTCCTTTCACAGCTATTATAACATGAAATTTATTATTTTTATCTTTTTTAACTAAAAATAATGAATTTTTAACACAAAATATAAAAAATGTAGTATAATTTAACTAGTTAGTAGTTATTACTACCTATAAATTTATGTCTAGAGGTTGTTATACCTCCACCAAAATGGCGCCAATAACGAATTTGTATGGGGTCAAGAAACTTTGTCCCCATTGACATTTATTTTATGTATTTTATTTCAAATAGTGTACCTTTTCCAACTTCTGAAGTTGCTTTTATGTATCCATTGTTTTGTTCTATTATTGTTTTTGCCAAAGACAATCCTATACCTATGCTATCTTCATTGCAATTTTTTGCTCTATAAAACCTCTCAAATATATGCTTCAAATCCTTTTGCTCTATTCCTTGCCCTTCGTCTTTTATTTTTATCTTTAGAAAAATACTTGTATTTTCTACAATTATATATATATTGGATTTCGGTTGGCTATGTTCTATCGCATTCTTTAATATGTTTGTTAATGCTTCCTGTTGCCATTTATAATCTGCTATAAATATAGCTTTTTCGTCAATTTTAGTTATTACTTCTATTTCCTTAATTTCTATTAATATTGCCAAGTTATTAATTACACTATCTATTAATTTTTTTGCATCTATTTCTTCGTTTTCCATCTTTATTGTTCCCGCATCAAATTTTGCAGTTTTTAATAAGGATATAACCAATGAGCTCATATGTTCAACTTGCTTACTTATATCTTGTATGAAATCTTCTCTTATTTCTTGTGGCATATCTGGATTATCACTAATATTGTCTAACATTATCCTGATTGAAGTTAATGGCGTTTTTAGTTGGTGTGATATATCCGCAATAGCTATACTTAATTTTTCCTTCTCCTCTTCACTATTTTCTGCCGCTTCTCTCAAAATAACTGTGGTTTTATACAATTCATTTCTAAGTCTTGATAATTCCCCATCTTTATTGTCCTCTATTTTTAAAGAGTAATTTTTATTATTTACTTCTTTTATATATTCGTTTATTTCTTTAAGTTCTTTTTCTTGAATTAATACATATCTCATAAATATACTTAAACTTGCTATTCCAAATATTCCTATTAATACTGCCGTATTGATTAAATTTTTATTGATATTTTCTCTTAATTCTTTTATGTATGAAAGTTCATCATCATATCCATATTTTTCTAGAATATTTTCACTTGAATCGTCTCGATTATTTATTATTTTTAGTATATCTTCTTCTTTAACCTCAGGATATTTTTCCATTACATTATTAATAATATCGTTTATTTTTTCATTTACAATTTTCGAATATACTTTGTTTTGCATTTTAATAACTACTACGAATATAATTATAAATAGTAATACAATTACAATATTTGTCAGTAATACTTTTATTAATGTTTTTCTTTTTAATAAATTCACTTTTGTCCCCCTTGTACCTGATATCCAATCCCTTTTATTGTTTTTATACAATCCATTTTACCTAATTTTGTCCTTATTCTTTTTATATAAACTGTAAGTGTATTGTCATTTACAAAATTTCCTGCAACATCCCATATCTTCTCCAAAATCTGTTCTCTTGTTATTACCTTTCCAATATTAGTAAACATTAAAACTAATATTTTAAATTCTAATGCTGTAAATTCAACACTTTCTTCATTTACATATACCGTTTTTTCATCTAAATTTATTTTAATACTTCCATATACTATTTTATTATCTTCTTTATTAAATCTTTTTAATACATTATTAATTCTTGAAAGAAGTTCTCTGTTTCTAAATGGCTTAATAATATAATCCTCTGCTCCTAAATCAAGCCCCTTTACTACATCTTGTTCTTCATCTTTTGCTGTTAAAAAGATTACTGGTATATCTGTATATTTTTTTATATATTCACAAAGCTCAAATCCATTTCCATCTGGAAGAGCTATATCCAATACAATTAGATGTATTTCCTGTTTTCCTATAGCATTCATTGTTTCATTAACATTTTTGCATATGATAACATGAAAGTTTTCTTTTTCTAACAAATATGTTAATCCTTTAATTATAACCTCGTTATCTTCTACTATTAGAATACTTCTCATAAACGTCTCCTTTTCGCATATTATAACATATTCCTATGTAAAATTAAAAGAGCTGTTTGGTTGAAATAATCACAAAGCAAATTTGGGTTACTTCAATACAGCTCATCTAGTCTTAGATATTGTCCTCTCTAATTGTTTCTATTATATTCTGCTTATTTATTCTATTTAGTGAATATTTCATTGTTATTCCCACTATTATAAATACGAAAATAATTGAAACTATTACTGCTTGATATGGAAACATGTATCCAAAATCTATTCCCTGTGCAAATGCTTTATATATTCCATAAGAGCCCAATATTCCTAATGGTATTCCTATTAGTAGGGATTTTGTTCCATACATTATACTTTCTAGTCTTATCATTCTGTTAAATTCTTTCGTTGTCATTCCTATTGATTTTAACATAGCAAATTCTTTGCTCCTCAAAATCATGTTTGTTGTTATTGTATTAAATATGTTAGTCACTCCTATTAGTGTTATTACAGTTATAAATCCATACAGAAATATTTTTATAACTAACAAACCTCTTTGTTCTTGTTTTATATATGTTTCATAGTTCTGTACTTCAAGCTCAAAATACTTTTCGTTTTGTTTTATCAGGTCATTTATTCTGCTCTCTAGTTCTTGTGCCTTTTTTGATTCTATTAACAAGTTACTAATACGATATGAATTATTTGGTACTTCATCAAAAACTTCTCTCATAAAATCTTCAGATACTATTATTTTTCCATTGTCATGATATACTGTTTCTTGCCCCATTGGTGAATTATCTGTACATTTTGTAATTGTTATTTCTCTTATTTTCTCGTCCTTTGCTACATTTATTTTATCACCATTTTTTATTTTATACAGTCTTTCTATTGTTTTACTTCCATCATCATTGCTTTGCCTTCCTTCATCTATCAAAATTACTGCAGACTTATAGTTTTCTTCTTTTATTCCTAGTTCCTTTATATACTTTTTAAAATATTCATTATTATATATTATTATTGCTATACTATTTTTGTCATATGGATTTTGTTCAAATCTATTCTTTCCAAAATCAGAAGCATATTTTGCTTTGTCAAAGTCTAAACTAGTTTCATAATAATATGCATATTCGTCCACATTATCTAACTTAGCTATTTCCTCATATATATCTGCATTTCCATTTAATACGAACATATTAAATTTAAAATCCATGTAATAAAAAGTACTTGCTTTTGTACCTATAGTCAAAAAGCTTGATAAGGATATAAATATAAATATACTTACAACTAGTGAAATAACTGTTGTTCTATATTTCTTCTTGCTCCTTTTTAAGTTTTTACTCGCAATTACTCCACCTACACCAAATAATTTTTTCGTTATAACTGATGTTTTAAGTTTCTTACTCTTAATCTTAATATCATTGTTTCCTCTAATTGATTCTATTGGAGAAATTTTAGCAGCCTTTCTAGCTGGAATTAAGCATGACAAATATATTGTTATAATTGAAATTATTATAGATATTAAAATTGCCACCCAATTAATGCTATACATAAACCTCATTCCACTTAACATATCTACTAATAAATAATTTACAACTTGCAATAAAATTATTATTGCTATTATTCCAAATACAATTCCTAATGGTATCGCAATAAGTCCTATAAGCATTCCTTCAAATATTACGTTTTTCTTTATTTGTTTTGATGTTGCTCCTATACTTGCCAGCATTCCATATTGTCTGTTTTTTTCCGAAACAGATATGCTAAAGCTGTTTCTAATTACAAATATACTACTTACAACAATAATAATAATTATTATTCCTGCTATTGTATATAACACATTTAATGTAATTTCGCTCATAACACCTTGGTATCTTAATAGTTGACTGTTTACATATGTATCTATTTCTTCATTTAATCCTGTATTGGCGCAAATATTTTTATTTATTTCTATATATTCTTTTGGTTCATTATATAATACCGATACGTTTACCTTATCATCTATATTTTCCATATAAGTCATAACTATATACCCTGGTGAAGTGTATGTTTCATAGTTCCATCTTTCTATTTCGCCAACTATAGTATATACTTTTTCTTCTACATTTACTAAAGTTTCTTCTGTATCATCTATGTATGGATTATTGCCATTTAGATCATATCCGTCAGAAGTTTGCCTAGTGCCAACGTTGAAGGTAATTTTATCTCCAATTTTCAAATTTACTCTTGCATTTGTTTTTATATGCTCTGGTATAAGTATTTCATTTGCGTTCTGTGGTAATCTTCCTTCTTTTAAGTTTATTCCATAGTTTTCTAGTGCTGTTTTGTCATATTCCCAAATGTTCACATATGGTTTGCTCTCGTTCTTGCAGCCTTCTAACTTAGCCCAACCAACTTGATTTGTAAAAAAATATTTTGCAACTTTATGATTTTCAGTTATATATTTTGTTTTTTCTTTCTCTACTCCATAAAATGTTGTATGATAATTACCATCTTTATATTTTGTCCAATTTATAAGTGAATTCTGAAAACTAGACACCAATCCTGCAACACCACAAATAAGTGCTGTAGAAAGTATTATACCAATAATTGTAACAATGGTTCTTTTTTTGTTAAGTTTTAAACTCTTAACTGTAAATTTATTTAATATATTCATCTTTAATTCCTTTCATCTTTAATAATCTTTCCATCTTCTATTGTAATTACTCTTTCTGCCTCTTTTGCAATTTCTAAATCATGTGTAATTATTATTACTGTTTGGTTAAATTTTTTATTTGAAAGCTTAAGTAATGCAATTATTTCTTCACTTGCTTTTGAATCTAAATTACCTGTTGGCTCATCTGCTAGCATTATTGCTGGATTATTTATCATAGCTCTTCCAATTGATACTCTTTGCTGCTGCCCACCTGATAGTTGATTTGGTAAATGAGTCCTTCTGTTCTCTAATCCTAGTGTTTTCAACATTTCTTGTAATCTTTTTTTATCTATTTCACAGCCATCTAAATCGCATGGCAAAGTTATATTTTCTTCAACATTTAAAATTGGTATTAAATTGTAAAATTGATATATTAACCCTATTTGTCGCCTTCTAAAAATTGCTAAATTATCATTGTTTAATGCGTAAATATCTTTTCCGTCTATGTATACTTTTCCAGAGGTTGGTCTATCTACCCCTCCTATCAAATGCAACAAGGTAGACTTTCCACTACCACTTGCACCAACAATGGCAACAAATTCTCCTTTATTAATTGTAAATGAAATATCATCTACTGCATTTATTTTTGTCTCTCCTTTGCCATATGTTTTTACTAAATTTTCTACTTTTAATATTTCCATACTATTATCCTTTCCTATAAAAATTAGATAAGAAAATCCTATCTCTATATTTGTAAATTATTTTAACATTGTAAAGTGACTCTAAAATGACTAACGCAAAAAAAAAGAAGCATTTTTACCATTGCTTCTTTTTATATAATACTTTTTTAAATTAATTATAAATATTCTTTTAAAATTTCATAAATTTTTTCTGAATGTACAATATAACTTCCATGTGTTTCTTTTAAAATTATTTTTAATGTACTATTTTTTATATTTTCTGCTATTAGTTTTGTATGTTCCAATTTAATAACATCTTTTTCACCTGCTAAAATATGAACAGGAATTGCAATCTTATGTAATTCTTCAAATGTTATATTTGGTTCATCTAGCATCATTTTTATCAACTTATTCCTTGTAAAAAAATAAGCGATTTTAGTAAAAAAATTATCAAGCCATGTAGTAGCATCCGGTGTAATATTAGCACCACTTATAATCAAGTTAGACAGTAATTGCGGTTCTTTTATAGCAATTAACAAACCAATAATTCCTCCATCATTGAAGCCATATAAAATGGGAGCTTTAATATTTAATTTCTTTATAAACTCAATAACATCTTCCGCCATTAAATCGTAAGAAATTAATTTTGTATATTCACTTTTTCCATGACATCTGCTATCAACAGCATAAACTGTATATTCCTTTTCTAATTTATAAATTAATTTATCAAATATATTATGAGTTTCGCCATTGCCATGCAGTAATATAATAGGTTTTCCATAACCATAAACCTCATAGTTTAAATTTATATCATTTACATTAATTAGCATATTTTTGAACCTTTCTTATTTAATCTTATTGTCTTCACAAAAAACTAATTTTCTTCCATAAACACTCATTCCTCTTATTCTATCTCTTTATTACTATTTCAATTTATATACTACATTTTTTGAAAATCCTGTCTTTTCTATTATATCTTTTTCTAACATTTCATTTAAAACATTTATTGTAGCACTTTTACCTAGTTTTAATATCGTTTCAAAGTTTTCTCTTGTACCTTGATTGTTTTGTTTTAAATATTCTATAATCAATGTGTACTCATTTTTCAAGTTTAATTTTGGTAATATAACAAGAAAACTATTAGGTGCAACTTTTATTTCTGGACTAGTTATTGATGCCTTATATTCTTCGTACATTCTTGGTATTCCTGTTCCATAAGCCTCTACAAAATTTAATCTATGAAATATATTTACTAAATTAGGATTCCTAGAAGAAGAGCTACCAAGTTTTATATCTTCAATAGTTAAACCACTTACCAATCCACCCAAACTCAAAAATTCAATTTTATCATTAAATATATGAATTAAATTGCTTCCATTTATTTCATAATCTCTATGTGTAATAGTATTACATAGTAATTCTCTTAAACTATTTTTTGGATATTCATATTCATCTATTCTTTCCATGCCATCTATTTTACTACTCATTCTATTGTTCATCATCAAGTATTCATACGCATTTTCATATTGACTTAAAATACTTTGTTCTGAAAACTCTTTACTATCTAAAAATTCCGTTTTAGTATTATCCTTATATCTTGCAACTTTTATTGAATATGGACATTGATCTGATATTAATAACGCTAAATTTGTATACTTATTATCTGCATTAATTAATCCCAAATTCTTTTTTTCTATATCTCCAAAAGCAATATTCTTCTTTTTAAATATTTTGTTAGCATAAGTAAAAGTTAAATCTTGATTAATACTAATATTCTTTTCGAATGAAATTCCTGATGACTCTACTATCATTTCTTTTATTGTTTCTCTTGTGGCGCGTTGCACTGTTGCTCCTAATCTAACAAAAACTCCATCTATTGTCATGCCTTTTGATTTTATATAATATGGCTTATTAGTTCCTTTTAAAACCTCTACTACTATTATTTCTTTATTATCTTCTCTTTCAATTCTACTTGAAACTAAAAAATTTACTGATGGCTCTATGCTATCATTTATTTTACTACTTAACCTATCTAAATCTTCTTTTGCATTTTTTAGTCCTACAACTTTACCATTATCATTATAACCTAGAATAATTGTACCACCAGTTGTATTACAAAAAGCAATTATTTCTTTAACAATTGAGTCTGTTAATTCTCTTTTAAATTCTAAATTATTATTCTCTGTTATCAAAAGAATCACCTCTTTCTTTTTTATCACTATTATTATATCAATTTTTAAATTTTTTATCAACACTTTTGACCACATTCGTTCTCTTTCGTCCACTTTTATATTGTATTCTAAAAGTAAAAACGCCACAATTATTGTATTTTCAATGTTTGTGGCATTTTTCATTCGTTTTCATTCGTCCATTTTATAAATAAAACATCTCAATTACATCTGTAAATCCATTTCTATAATATTTTTCATTCGCATTTCTAATTCTCCTTCTGTTTGCTTTTCATATAAATAAACATACTTTTCAAATTTTTCACTTAATTGTTCTGCTCTTTGTTTGATTTCTTTGTTTTTGCTATTTTTATTATCATTAATAATCTGCATTAATTTATTGTATTCTTCTCTATTAAAGTAGATATTATCTTTACTTGACATTGTTTTGAGTCCTTCTTTAACCTAAATTATAATCATTCTTTTTCTTTCCTTTTTTAGCTTGTTTTTCGGCTAATTCTTCAGTAGTTAATACTTTTCTTGTTTGATCATGTACTATATCAGAATCATTATCGTCAAATATTCCACTTTTTGCTAAATCTTCTGTAACAATAGTATAACTCCTCTTATCTTCTGAAATATTATCAAATCTTTCATCAAATATCTTAATTTGAAATCTTTTAAATTGTTAGTGATGACTTATATAAAAATGGCATATTTGACGACAATGATAATGAAATCGCTAATAATATTTATAGAAAAGTAACTATACCAGATGAAAACAAAGTTGAAAAAATAGAAGAAAAAATGATATAAAATTTTAATATGGAGGTAATTTAAATATATGGAAAATGAGAAAGTTAAATATTAGGTAAATATAATAAATAATATGAGTTTAAAAGATAAATTAAGATTAGGAATATGTTTATCTACAAGTAATTGGTCTAATATCTTGTACAATAAAACAGAAATGTATGAGAAATTTGATACTATGCTAAAAGAAGTTGATGAAGAATATAGAACTACTATCATAAACTTTGCAAAATATAAACTTGTGATGTTTGTAATGGCTAAAATTATGGAGATGACAAAAGAAGAACAAAATCAAACAGCTATGTATTTATTTAATAGAATAAATTAATGGGAAAATATACAAATATATTTTTCAAATGAAAAATGGTCCAATTTTGGTCCGTTTTATAATTGAATTTCGGACCACTTGATTACATAACTTTATGCTTTAGTATATAAAAATTTCTTAACGTGTCAATAGTAAAATAAATTGATAAATCAAGTATTGACACTTATAAGAAATTTTAATTTATATCAGTTAAGAGTTTAATAAAGATTATTATGTTATCTAAAAAATCGAATTATAAACTGCTCCATTTTTGACTTACAATTAACAACAAATGTATAGCTTTTTCATAAAGTATATGATATAATATGTTAAAAAAGGATGATTTAGATGAAATATGAAGAAGTGTGTAAAAGTTTATTAAGTGATTTTCCTGACATTGAAAAGTGGGAAGATGATAGTGAATTATCAGAAAGAGAAAAATTGCGTCCTTACTACTTAGCAGTTTGTTTTATTTTTTATTTAGGGAGAAAATTCTATCAAGGTGAATTGGAAATTGTAAGAAGAGGTTTTTCTTTTATTGAAAAAATGTTTGTGTCTAGCGATAATTCTACAAAGAAACTTGCCAAATCTGGTTACTTAGTAAACATTTATTTTGCTATAAAAAAAGGAGATTTTCCTGATTTATTTAAAAATGCTAAATTTTTAGAATTTGTTGGTGCGGAAACAAAAATTGCTTGGTTTAAATTGATTGAAAACTTTGAAAATGGCAATATAAAAGATTATTATCCAAATGTTGTTACTAATCCCGAAATTTGCTCAATTGACGAGTCAAATATTTTGGATATTAGAGTTGTCGGAAATAACTTATACTTAGGAATTGATGCTCTATATTATTTTCGTAGTGGTAAATGTACTACTATGGAAAATGATGGAGTTGATCATTGTTATCTTGTAATCAAAGATTATAAATTGATCTCTGAAAGACCAATTGGCGAATATACAAAGAGTAGATATTACCAAAAGAATCAACATTGCGTTCTTAAGCAAGCAAAAAAAGAGGGTAAATCTTTATATACAAGTTTTGATAATTTTCTTCACAATAATGACATTGGGGTACAAGACTTTGATTATGATTATGAAAAAAACACTATTTGCATATCAGGGTATGGTAATAGCCAAACGAATTCGGTATGGGTTAATTTAACTTTTCAATTTAGTAATTTATACTTATATTGGAATGACCAATTTTTAAATCATGAATATGATGGAAATTCAACATATAAAAAATAAGAACAAAAATTCATAACTGATTTTTTAATAATTGTCTTGTATTTTATTAAAAAGTGATATAATAAAGAAAATTGATTGATATTTGTATCAATCGTTATGAGAGCCAAAGAAGTTGTAGATAACTACTTCGATGGCACCAATAACGAATTTGTATGGGGACAAAAAAACTTGTCCCCATTGACATTTATTTTATGTATTTTATTTCAAATAGTGTACCTTTTCCAACTTCTGAAGTTGCTTTTATGTATCCATTGTTTTGTTCTATTATTGTTTTTGCCAAAGACAATCCTAGGAATCTTAATAGTTGACTGTTTACATATGTATCTATTTCTTCGTTTAATCCTATATTGGCGCAAATATTTTTATTTATTTCTATATATTCTTTTGG
>UMEZ01074013.1_pt1 | contig 101946 bp, 121 predicted proteins | sample 1964841 | NCBI WGS metagenome assembly UMEZ01 (sample SAMEA4836029, study PRJEB28245) | human gut metagenome | biome: gut microbiome; material: fecal sample | place: Denmark | collected 2008 | reverse complement strand
TAATTCAAGTTAAAAAGTTGCATTTAACTTTTTAAACAACAAAATTTTTCATAGAAATTGACAAAAAAATACTTGTGTGTTAGTATAACGATCATCTTTTTTTTAGATGAAAATTTTATTATGGGATTTTTAGTTTTACGGTTAAGTACATACCAACTTTAATAAATAGAATGGTGGCATATTTTATAAATTATTGTTATTTTTTTATTTGATAAAATTCATTTAATATTAATCTTTTTTTGTAAAGTGTTATAAATATCTATGATGCTCCAACTATGTAGTAATTATATTGCTAAATAAGCATTAATTTAATAAAAAAGAAAACATTATTATGAAGATGAGAAAGAAATATAAAAAAATAATAGCGATATGAAGATATAATTTTGTATGACATAATGATTGAATAGGTGGGATATTAATGAAAGATAGAATTATGAAATTAGATAAAAATATTCAAGAATACATAGGCTTAGGTTTAAGAGCGGGATTATTTAATAAAAATAATCTTGAGAGGATAGTATCAAGATTAGAACGTGTTAATTTTCTGTAGATAATAACAATCCTGGAGATGCACAAACGGAACCTATAAGGGATAGAAATAATCCAAGAATATCATATGGATTAAATGTAAAAATGAATGAAAGAAGAACATTAAATTCAGGAAGATATTATTTTAAAGACGAGGTATTATTTCATGAATTAACACATTGCATTAACGGTATTTATGAAAATTTTATGGAAAATTTATCTTTATGGCTTGATTTAGATAAAATGTTTGAAAATAATTTTAGTGTTAAGAGTGATGCAATAGAGTCTATGGCAAATGATCCAAATTATAGACAAAAGTCTTATTCATGGTTAGTTTTAGATGAATTTGTTGCGCAGTATGTTGCACAATTATTGGTTGAAATAAAATATAATAAAAAAATATATGTTAATGAAAGCAAACTAATAAGACAATCAAACCCTTCAATAAATGTAAACAATAATTTTGCAGATTATCATGAATTTTATGATATTGTAATTAATTTTATAAAGCCAATATATGGTAATGATTTAAATAAATTTATTGCTGACTCGTTAGATTCAACAGTTATAAATAAAATATTTAGTTATTATAAAAATGAGCCAAGTGGTTTTGTAAAATTATATAGTTTACTGGGTGAAATGGGAAATATAGGATTTGCAGTTGCATCTCCTAATTTTACTGAAGTTCAGCGAGCAACTGATTATGATATGATTGCTAGAGATTCTCATAATTTTTATTTACATTATAATGAGGTACTAAAAATAATAAATATTATTCTTGATAGAAAATCATATATTCCTGGTATTGAAGGTAATTTTGGAGGATTAAAACAATAGTCAAATATTATAAAAATATTTTATAATAAGAATTAATTTATAGGTGATAACATGACAAATTTAGATATTAAAAATATTACTTGAAAACTTGTTTTTTTATATATAGAATCAATCAGAAACGATTGATTTTTTTTGTTATAATTAAAAAAAGTAAAAGAATTTATGGAAAATAAAATTGATATCATGATTGAAGATTCTTCAACTAAAATTAATGAATTAGTAAAAATAGTTAAAGTGTTATATTATGATACAAGATATAATAGAAATATTGAAAACGAAAATATTATTAGAGTATATAGTTGGTATGATATTTACATGAAAATAAATGAAATAAAAAAATTATGAGTAACTCAAATTTTTTTAGGGCAATATGAAAACTACTTTCATTAAATTGAAAGTAGTTTTATTAATTTAAAAATACATTTGTATAATCATTATTGCAAGTGTAAAAAATTTTAATCATTATTTTTATTAAATATTTTTCTGATTAGTTTTTTTGCCCCATTTTCTTGTTTGGATCCAGCAGGATATTCAACACCTTCAGGTAAATTCATTTTTAAATCGTCATGTTTAAACCAATAAACATCTCTTAAAGAATCAAATTTAAATTCAAGTAATTCAAGTTGGGATATCATATTAATATTTTTTTTCTTTTGTTTTGGCGACATAGAATTAAATTTCTCAGCAATTGCGTTCATTTCGTCTGCAATACTTTGAGCTAGTGCAATATGTTCTTCATCAGATAAATCTTTAACTTCATTATAATCTATCATCCAATCAATATTTTTAAAGAATTCAATATCTTCTGGTTTATTAAATTCTTTAAAGTCATATCTATTACTATCATCAACCACAAAAATACCAAAACCAAAACTCTTCATAAAAACAGATGCAGGTATTGGTAAATCACAATGATTTAAGAAAGTAATATCATTCATTTGAACATAAGCCGCATTATCAGTAATTATTTTCATGCATTAAAACCTCCTTCAATTAGGTTATATAATAGCATAATTTTATTTACGTTTCAATACTTATATTTATTGACCTTTAAAAAATTTGATTAAAAATTCTTTTTATGATAGTATATATGACAATTTAAAAAAGGTGGGGTTTAAATGGCTACAAAAATACAAAAACTCTTCAAAGATTAAATAAAAACTAATAAATCAAAAAAACTACTTTTAAGGTAGTTTTTATTAAAATGATTAAGAAATCTTTTTTTGTTCTCTTTTAGTCAATAATCTTGAAAGTCTTTTTACTTTTTTGTCGCTTTTAATTTCTGTTTTTTCATTATCATCATATTCTATAGGGTATTCAATATTATCTGGTAATTCAAATTTTAAATATTTTTGTTTAAACCAAAGTGCATCCCTTAATGAATATATTTTGTATTCTTGTTTTAAGATATTATTTTTATTACTTTTTTCAGAATCAGTATTTTCCATTTTTATTTTTTCTAAATTTGCTTTTTGTATTAATTTAATTACGTCATCTTCATCTATATTCTTTATATCATCATAATTAACTATAAAATCTAAATTACTAAAAAACTCTATATCTTTTGGATTACTAAAAAATTCAAATTCATATATATTTTCATCATTGATATTTATAAGTTTTAGATGATCAATATTTTCAGTATTATTTGTTACAAAAGCAATATCAATCTTTTGTACATATATACCATTATCGCATATAATCTTCAAATTTTTACCTTCTTTCAAACTATTATATAATACCACAAATTTAAAAATAAATGTAGTAAATAAAATCTAAAAAATATGTAAAATTTTGTTTGCTTAAATTATTTGACAATTCTTATTACTTGTGCTATTATAATGGTCGTTATTTTCGAAGAGGGGGAGTCTTTTATGGAAGAAACTAGAAAATCAACTGTAATTAGGGATTTAATAATAAAAATATTTCTAATACTTTTATTCGTATTTTTAATAACAATATTATTTCCTATGCCTAACTTAACTGCATTTTATGATTCTGTATTTAATAATAACGTACAAAGCATGAAAGATGCTGCAGACAGCTATTTTACTAAAGATAGAATGCCTGAAAAAGTAGGAGATTCAGTAAAATTAACACTTCAAGATATGCTTGATAAAAAATTAATTTTACCATTCTTAGATAAAGATGGTAACGAATGTGATACTAAAAAATCATATGTTAAAGTAACAAAAGAAGAAAAAGAATACAAGCTAGAGGTTCATTTATCATGTCCTAATAAGGAAGATTATATTATTGAACCAATTGGATGTTATAATTTTTGTCCAGAACAAACAGTAAATTGTAATTGTTCATGTAGTGGTGCACAAGAAGAACAACCAACAACATCAGATGATGGTAAAGTTACAGTAAATAAACCAAGTACAACACCAAGTGATAATAATGATGGTGGTAAATACAAATTACAATATTTATATACAAGAACATTAACTGATATAAATTGGAATACTGGTAATTATCAATCAAATAAAGAAGACGAAAATGATAATGTAAGATTAGTAGATACTAAAACACAATATACAGGTCAAAAGAAAGTATCTGCTGGATCAACACAATATAAACATATAAAATATGCTTATAAAGATAATTGGTCAGTAGTAACAGATTGGACTGATGAGGTTAAACCTATAACAGATAAATTTAAATTATATGCAACAAGAACATTATATACAGGTTATAAAAAAGTAACTAAAGATGTAATGAACTATAAACATATAAAATATGGTTATAGAGATAACTGGGTAATTGATACAGATTGGACTTATGATGAAATTCCTGAAACAACAAAAGTTAAATTATATGCAACAAGAACATTATATACAGGTTATAAACCATATGTTGAAGAAACAACACAATATAAACATGTTAAATATGCAAATAAAGATACATGGACTGAAACAGGATGGTCAACAACTAAAAGAACTGAAAATAGTAATACTAAGTTAGTTGATACTAGATATACAGTTAGAAAAACAGTTAAAACAACTAAAGGTTCTTGGTCAGATTGGATAAAAGAAGGTGTTTGGAGAGATTCAAAACCTGCTGATTCAAGCACTAAACAATGGTATGGGCCATATAATGAAAAAACAACAAGTACTTGGAAAACACTATATGATTCATGGAGTACAACAGAATTACAACAACCTATTTCAGGTAATAGAAGATATGAACTTTTAGCTCAACATCCAGATGAATGTACAGATGCATGTAATGGTAATTCTGTTATAATGAGATATTATTACAGAGTATATGAACTTCAAGAATCTAAACAATATATGTATTACTATAGAACATATTCTGAAACATCATCTACATCAACAGATGAAAAGGTTGTATCAAATCCAAAATCATATACAGATAATGGATATACAATTGTAAAAACAGAATATAAATATAAAGTAAAATCAAGTGATAATGAGATTGTTGATACAAAGTGGACAAATTCGAAAACATCACCATCAGGTTATGTATATGCTAATGAAAAGAAAGTAACTAAAACAACTAAATATAAAGCATTGGATAAATGGGTTACAAGTAAAGAAAAATTAGGTGAATATACATCTTACGTAAAAACAAAAAAACAATATAAATATAAGAGAAATAATCCAGAGAAATATGTTATTGGTACAATATGGACTACATCAAAAACATCGCCAGAAGGTTATGAATATACTGGTGAATATATAAAGACAACAAAAACAACTTATGAACCATATAATAAATGGGTTACTAATAAAGATAAATTAGGTGAATATACATACTATATAACAACAAAAACTCAATATAAATATAAACAAAATAATCCAGAAAAATATATTGAATCAACAATATGGACAGATTCAATAAATCCACCAAAAGGATATACATATACTGGAGAATATAAAACTAATAGTTCAACATCATATGTAGATTTAGGTTATTGGGTTGATGATATAAAAGACTTAGGTGAATATACACATAATGTTAAAACTAGAAAATTATATAGATATAAATATAGAACAGTAATAACAAAAACTGAAAGCAGATGGTTTGACAAAAATCCTGGTGGAGACTGGGTATATGCAAATCAAACAAGAAAAGTGAGAGTAAACTAATTACTTTCCTTTTTTTTGTGGTAAAATAGTTTTACGGAGGCATAATATGGTAATAAGTGTACTTGTAGAAATATCATTTAATAATAAAGAAAAGACTTTTGATTATTTAGTCCCTAAAGATTTAGAAGATAAAATAGAGATAGGAAAAAGAGTATTAGTACCATTTGGTAAACAAAATCTAGAAGGATTTATAATTGATATAAAGAAAAATAGTGAATATGATTTAAAGGAAATAACTAGTATTATAGATGAAGAACCAATACTTAATGAAGAACTGTTAAATCTTGGAAAAGAACTAAAAAAAGACTTAGTATGTAATTTAATATCAATATATCAAGCAATGCTTCCATCAGGTTATAAAGCAAGTGCTAAAACTAATATTAATGTAAAAAAAGAAAAATATGTAAAATTAGCAAGTATAAAAGAAGCTAAAGAATTTATAACTACATCAAAAGCACAAAAACAAATTGAAATAGTAGAAGATTTATTAAAAAATAAAATATCATTAAAATCAAAATATCAATCAAATATAATAAAAGTATTAAAAGATAAAGGCATTGTAATAGAAGACGAAAAAGAAAAATATAGGTTAGATAATAGTTATAAAATAGAGCCACTTTTAAAATTAAATGAATATCAAGAAGAAGCAATAAATCAAATAGAAAATAGTAAGAAAGATGTAATTCTTTTAAATGGTGTTACTGGATCTGGTAAAACAGAAATATATATGCATCTAATAAATAAAAAAATTTCTTTAGGAAAAACAGCAATAATGCTTGTTCCTGAAATAAGTTTAACACCTCAAATTATTAATAGATTTAAAGTACATTTTGGAAATAAAATAGCCGTCTTTCACAGTGCACTTTCTGAAAGTGAAAAATATGATGAATACAGAAAAATAAGAAGAGGAGAAGTATCTATTGTAATAGGTGCTAGAAGTGCAATATTTACACCACTTAAAAATATTGGAATAATAATAATTGATGAAGAACATTCTAGTACATATAAACAAGAACATAATCCTAGATATAACGCAATAGATGTTGCAACTATTAGAGGTAAATATCATAATGCAAAGGTGGTACTAGGAAGTGCAACACCTCAAATAGAAAGTTATGCAAGAGGTAAAAAAGGTTATTATGAACTTGTATCATTAACAAAAAGAGCAAATAATGCAAGTTTACCAAATGTAACAATAGTTGATATGAAAAATGAGGTAAAAAAAGGTAATAGTTTATTTTCAGAAATATTAATAAAAAAAATGAGGGAAAAACTAGAAAATAATGAACAAGTAATATTATTTTTAAATAGAAGAGGCTTTTCAAGTTATCAATTATGCAGTTCATGTGGTGAAGTTATTAAATGTCCTAATTGTGATATAACACTTACATATCATAAGACTAGTGGTATGAATAGATGTCATTATTGTGGATATGCAGAAAAGAAAAAAGATATATGTCCAAAATGTAAAAATGAATCATTAAAAGATTTTGGTCAAGGTACAGAAAAAGTAGAAGAAGAAATAAAAAAGATATTTCAGAGTTACAGAACAGTTAGAATGGATATAGATACAACTACAAAAAAAGGTGCCCATGAGAAAATAATAAATTCATTTTTAAATCATGAATATGATATTTTAGTTGGTACACAAATGATAGCGAAAGGTCTTGATTTTCCTCTTGTTTCGTTAGTTGGAGTAATAAATGCTGATACAATACTTAATTTTCCAGATTTTAGAAGTAGTGAAAGAACATATCAAATGCTTAGTCAAGTATCTGGAAGAGCAGGTAGAGGAAACATAAAAGGCGATGTAATAATTCAGACATTTAATCCTGATAATTATAGTATTGAACTATCTAAAACACATAATTATGTAGATTTCTTTAATAAAGAAATAAAAATAAGAAAGGATTTAAAATATCCACCATATTATTTTATTAGTCTAATAAAGATTGGTAGTAAAGATTATAATTTATCACTTAGTGAATCAAAAAAAATCGCAAATTATATAAAAGAAAATATAAGTGAAGATATGATTGTATTAGGTCCATCAGTATCTGGTGTATCAAGAGTAAATAAAATATATTATTTTCAAATAATTATAAAATTTAGGAATAAAGAAAAAATGAGAGAAATATTAAATAATGTATCGGATTTAGAAAATAATAATAAAGTTAGCATTAGTATTGATATAAATCCATGTTAATAAAGGGAAAAATCATAAAAATAATATTTACACTTTATTTATGGTATGTTATAATAATTTTGGCTTTGAAAAAACACAGATATTGATTTACAAACCATGTGCTCATATGGGTGGAGAGTAAAAAAGATATATCTGGAAGAAAAAACAAAAGGAGGAATGAATTTATGGCAGTAGTTTCAATGGGATACTTATTAGAAGCTGGTGTTCATTTTGGTCATCAAACAAAAAGATGGAATCCAAAAATGAAAGAATATATCTTCACTGCAAGAGAAGGTATATATATTATCGATTTACAAAAAACAGTTAAAAAAATCGAAGAAGCATATGTTGCTTTAAGAGAAATCGCACAAAATGGTGGAAAGGTTATCTTTGTTGGTACAAAGAAACAAGCTCAAGAAGCATCTATGGAAGAAGCAATTAGATCAGATAGTTACTATGTAACAGAAAGATGGCTTGGAGGAACTTTAACAAACTTCAGAACTATCAAAAGAAGAATAGGATACTTAGATCAAGTTGAAAAAATGGAAGCAAATGGAACACTTGATGTTCTACCTAAAAAAGAAGTTATTAAAATTAAGAAAGAATATGACAAGTTAAATTCTTATTTCTGTGGAATTAGAAATATGAAAAAATTACCTGATGCTATGATCATTACTGATCCAAAGAAAGAATATATAGCAATCAAAGAAGCAAGAAAACTTGGAATACCTGTATTTGGTATTGTTGATACTAACTGTGATCCAGATTTAGTTGATTATGTAATACCTGCAAATGATGATGCTGTAAGAGCTGTTAAAATCATTTTAGGAGTACTTGCTAATGCAATTAATGAAGGTACAGATAGAGAAATGGTAGACTTTTTAACTGATGACGATAAAAACAAAAATGCTAATAAAGAATCAAAAAAAGAATCTAAAAAAAGCGAAACTAAAGAAGTAAAAGCTGAAGCTAAAAAAGAAGAAGTTAAAGAAACTGTTGAAGAAATCAAAGCCGAAGATAAAGAAGATTTATCTAAAAAAACAGTTGCTGAACTAAAAGAAATGGCTAAAGCTGAAGGTATCGAAGGATACAGCAAACTTAAGAAAAGTGAACTTTTAGAAATTTTAAATAAATAGTAATCTAAAAGGAGGATATATAAATGAATACAAGTTTAATTAAAGAATTAAGAGATTTATCAGGTGCTGGATTAATGGATTGTAAAAAAGCACTTGAAGCTAGTAATAATGATATCGATGAAGCAATTGATTATCTTAGAAAAAAAGGTATTAGTAAAGCTGCTAAAAAAGCAGATAGAGTAGCAGCAGAAGGATTAAGTACAGTTGTTATTGATGGAAATAATGCATCAATAGTTGAAGTTAACTGTGAAACAGACTTCGTTGCTAAGAATGAAAAATTTGTAAATTTAGTAAATAAAATTGCTGATTTAATCGTTAAAAACGATGTTAAAACAATGGAAGAAGCAATGAGTTTAAGTACTGAAGAAGGTACTTTAAACGATACTATAGTTAATTTTACAGCAACTATAGGAGAAAAAATTAGTTTTAGAAGATTTGCAAGACTTTCAAAAACTGATTCACAAAACTTCGGAAGTTATATCCATATGGGTGGTAGAATCGCTGTATTAACTTTATTAGAAGGTGCAGACGAAGAAACTGCTAAAGATGTATCAATGCATGCAGCAGCTATGAGACCATCATATGTAAAAAGAGAAGATGTTCCAGCTGAAGAAGTTGAAAGAGAAACATCAGTATTAAAAGAACAAGCTATGAATGAAGGAAAACCTGCTGAAATAGCTGAGAAAATGGTTAATGGTCGTATAAATAAATTCTATAAAGAAATTTGTTTAGAAGAACAAGACTTTGTTAAAGATTCTGATATGACTGTTGGTGCCTTTGTTAAATCTAAAAACGGTTCTATAGTTAATATGGTACGTTTTGAAGTTGGTGAAGGAATCGAAAAGAAAGAAGAAAATTTTGCTGAAGAAGTAATGAACCAAATAAAAGGATAATAATATAGGAGAAATAAGAAATTATTTCTCTTTTTCTTTTTCTATGATATAATCTAATATATAATAGAGGTGGGTTTATGACTAAGCAAGAAAAATTAAAAAAATCAAAATTGATAAATTTATTAAAGAATAATAACAATACAAATTTAGATGAACTTTTAAATAATAATAACATTTCAACTTTAATTTTAGAATTGTTGTCATTGGACGAATTTATTGAATATAATTTACCTTTGTATAGATATTCTGGTGATAAAATAAAAATAACTAAAAATAATATTAAGAATCTTTTTGAAAGAGGATATTTTAATGATACAGATTTTTTTGAAAAAAAATCTGATAAAGAACAAAATATAAAAATGGAAATATTATATTATTTATATAATGAACATAAAAAAACGATAGAGGAATATATTCAAAATTCCAATAATGTTTCTGAAGATATAAAAAAAATTATATATTGTTTAGATGAAATAAAAAGTAATCCGAATAATGTTAGTAAATATTTACATAATGATTCAATTGTTAATAAATATTATTTGAACTATGCATTTGAAAATGGTTTAGTACTCTCAAATTCTAATTTAAATCTTGCCTCTGATTGTCCTATATATACTGATTACAAATTCATTAAAAAAAGTATCAACTATGATTATACAAATATTATTCATGCAAATTTTGATGATAGAAAAATGAAAAGATTGCTTAAAATTGCAAAAGATAATAAATTTGATTTTTCTTATGATAATTTGTCAAAATTCAATAAGGATTGTAATGCCTTTTCATGTGAAGAATTTATGAAAGAAGCAATAAATTATGACTGCAATAACATAATTTATTCTAAAAGAGTAACAAACAGTTTAATAAAATATTCTATAGAAAAAGGATTTGATTTTTCTTATGATAATTTAGAAAAATTATTTGATAAGAGTAATAATATATTTGATAACCGTATTTTTATGGAGAAAGCAATAGAAAACGATTTGGATAATATTTGCTTATATAGTGGTGTATTTTTATCAGAAAATATAATTAATAAAATAATAGACAACTTTGATTTTTCTTATGAAAATTTATCAAAAATATATGAATTTAATTATAATAATTATCTTTTTTTATCAAAAGAAATCATGCAAAAAGCTATAGAATTTAATAATGATAATATTAAGTTTTGTATTTTACATGACTATAATTTTTATAAAAATGAAATTATTGAAAAAAAATTGAAAATTTCACCCGAAATATTGCAAGAATTAGGAAGAATATTAAAAGAATCGTATATGAATTTAGGAGAAGAAAAAGATTTAATAGAGGCAAATCCAAATAATATAATAATGATTGCTTGTAGTTATAGATATGAAGATGATTTGAAACAATATTTTGAATATGCGGTAGATAATGGTGTTGATTTGTCATATGAAAAGTTAAGATTTATTCCAGAATTTGTTTTTGATTCTATGGATGATAATAATGTAAAAAAATTAATAGAAAAGGATGTTAATAATATTTTGTTGTATAAAGGCTCTTCTGATGAAGTATTTAAATATGCAGTAGAAAAAGGATTCAAATTCACAAGAGAAAATTTATTGAAGCTTGGTGAAAATTCAAAAATATTTTCAATAGATGCATTTAAATATGCAATAGAAGAGGATGTTAATAATATTTTATTATATAAAGGCTCTTCTGATGAAGTATTTAAATATGCGATAGAAAAAGGATTTATATTAACATATGATAATCTAAACTCTTTGGCGAGTAAAGATATACTACTTAATAGTGAAATGCTTATGGATATCGCAATAAAACATGATATAAAAAATTTATTAGAATATAATGGAAATTTATTAAAATTTAATTTTTTAAAAGAAAAATTAAAACTAAGTGATAATAAAAACATTGAGGAATTAATTAAAAAATATGAAAAAAAATATAATGAATATTCTGATATTCTTACTAATTATAGTGGTGATAGATTAAAATTTTTACTTAACGAAGAAACATTTAATTCATTTTTAGAAAAAATCGGTTTTAACAAGGATACATTCATTCAATATAATTTTGGAGTTGATTATGATTTTTTAACTGATATAATTCAAATATCAAAAAATAGTGAAAATTTAGAAACTTTTTGTTCATTTATTAATGATATGAGTAAATACTATGATGATAATGTTTTTGATAAATCTAAAATGTTAATTACTTTATTAAAAAATTATAATAGATATCCAGAATTATGTGAAAATATAGAGAAAAATAATATTGATTTGAGTGATGTTCAATTTTCTCAATTATCAAAATTATTTAAAAATAAAATAGAAATAAACAATATTAATATTAGTAAAATATCAGATCTAGAAAAAAATGATGAAATATTAATGGATAAATTTCAAAAAAATTATGATAATTCTCATGATATTTCAGAAAAAATAGACAATTTATGTAAAATAATATTTGGATATAGTAATCAAGAAATAGAAGAAATGTTACAAAAGTATGGAAATACTGCTAGATTAAAACAACTTATGTTTGATAATAGATATGATGAAAAAATTAAGTCAAAGATAGAATTATATTTAGGATATACTGCAGCTTTTGAAATGTTATTAAATGAAAAAAATATAGAAAATTTAGATTATTTATTTGAAAATATTAAAAAAAATAGTGATGTTATATTTGAAATCAACAGTCTTTTTGAAGATTATCAAGAAGAAATGAGAAAATTATATGCATATGAAACAAATGAAAATTTAACAAAAAAGGATTATATAGACGATGCGTACCTTGAAACAATGATTGACAAAGAAAAAAGCGAAAAATATGGTGTAAATGTATATGATTATTCAAATAAAAATTATATTTTACTTGCTCATGTTATGAGTGGTAGTGAAAGTGTTGATCAAATTGTTAATGGATTATCAAAAAATGGTGATTCAATACAGAATTATATTTATCTATCAGCTATTAGTTATATAAAACAAAACTATTATTATGGCGGTGGAAAAAATATTATTTTTGGTTATGATACTTTACCTATTGAAAATTTTATTGTTAGTAGTCCAAATAATATGGGATCGAATCGTGCAATAAAACGAAATGATATTTCAACTCCAAATATTAAAACTAAACAATATGGTGTAAGAGATACAAGTAATACAAATGGTAATTCTGAATATTTATGTTTACGTGAGGGGTTAAAACCATGTTGTATAATATTACCTAATGGAAGAGAGGCAACAGATGAAGAAATATCTATCGCAAAAGAATATGGTTTATATTTTGTAAAAACTCAGGAAAAAGATGTCAGTTTAAAGAGTTCTCCAGAAGAGATAAAATATAAATCAAAAACAACAATCGAAAAGGAAAAATATGACGAAATGTCATCCAAAATAAGTCAATTACAAAAATTAATGAGTAAAAAATCACCTAGAAAAATAGCAATTTTTACTGATTCACATGGTTTGTATGAACCAACACTTGAAGCACTTGAGGATGCAAGAAAAGATGGTGTTACAGAAATATATTCATTAGGTGATAATATAGGTACAGGTTCTAATCCAGGTGAGGTCATTGATTTGTTAGAAGAATATAATGTAAAATCACTAAAAGGAAATCATGAGATATACGCATTAGATGGAATAGATTCGATGTCAGGTCATTTGAGCAGTGATGCAATGAAAGAAGAAGCTAAAAAAAATAGTGATTGGACAAAAAGTAAACTAACTAGTGAACAAATAGAAGAAATTAGAAAATGTCCTGAGGAATTAGAAATAGAAATTGGTGGGAAAAAAGTGTTATTATGTCATCATACAAAAGATTATAATACAGGAAAAGAAAAATATGATACTGATAAGTATGATGATGTTTTTCAAGGGCATGAACATTTTGAAAGTGGTAATAAAAATATTCATACAGTTAGAGCAGTAGGTATGGGATATTCATCTTATGATCCAAAAGGTATAGCAAGTTATATTGAACTTGTAGAAAAACCTGATGGAAATGGCTATGATATTATAAAAAGAACAGTTAATTATTCATTAGAAAGATCAAAAAGAGAAATTGATGAATCTGATGCACCAAGTGAAGATAAGGAAAAGATATCTAATTGGATACGTTAATATAAAGGAGGGTTTAAAATGGAAAGTGATAAAGAAAAATTACAAAAATTGTGCGATCTTTTAAAGAAGATTGATCCTGAAGAAAAAGTTTTTAAACAAGAAACAATATTGAATAATAATAACAAAGAATATAAAAAAGAATTAAATAATAGTGAACAAAATATATACGAAAAAGAACATGATAAGAAATATAGTTCTAAATAATATACTTGAAGAAAAAAATAATATATAGTAAAATATAACTATATTGAAAGGAAAAAATGAAAATGGATGAAATTATTTTAGAAGCAAATGAAAAAATGGAAAAAACTATTGAAAATCTTTTAGAAAGATTTAAAACAATAAGAGCAGGTAGAGCAAATCCTGCAATATTAGACGGTGTAAAGGTAGAATATTATGGTACACCAACACCACTTAATCAATTAGCAACCGTATCTGTACCAGAAGCAAGAAGACTTCAAATTAAACCATTTGATAAATCTTGTCTTGCTAATATTGAAAAGGCTATATTTGAAGCTGATTTAGGATTAACTCCTAATAACACTGGAGAACTTATATTTATTGCTATTCCAGAACTTACTGAAGATAGAAGAAGAGAATTTGTTAAACAAGCAAAAGCTCTTGCTGAAGAAGCTAAAATAGCACTTAGAAATATTAGACAAGATGCTAATAATGCAATTAAAAAAGATGAAGAAATAAATGAAGATATGGAAAAGTCTTTAATGAATGAAGTACAAGATTTAATTAATGATTTTAATAAAAAAGTAGATGAAAAATTAAAAGAAAAAGAAGAAGAATTAATGACAATATAATTCTTCTTTAGGAGAATTTATGAAAGAAAAAGTTAAAATTGTAGTAGTCTTAGTAGTAATATTATTTATATTTTTAGGAATATTCTTTATGGGGAAAAAGGTATCATTAAATAATTATCTAAATAAAACAAATAAGTATTCAAATAAAATAAATTATACAACTGGAATAACACTTAATATAGAAAGTTTGGATAAACAATCAAAAATTGAATATACTATCGCTAGAACTAAAGATATTAAGAATATTATAATTAGTAAGTATGACGATGAAGAACTTACTAGTAGTATTAATAAATATTTAGTAAAAGAAAATGGTAAAACAAAATGTTATACAAAAGATAGTAGTTCAAATAAAGTATCTTGTGACGCTAAAGAAGATTTTAAAATTGATTATAAGAAATTAAAGAAAAATATAATTAAAATAAAAAAAGTAGATAATGAAGTAATTAATAAGGTTAGTTATAAAAAGTATACTGTATCTATGAAAAAAAGCGATGCATATAATTTAATATATGATAAAGATGTTATGGATGAAAAAAACTTAAGTGGAACAGTAGATGTTCAAATATTAGTTGATAAATCTACAAATTTTATTTATGAAATAGATTATGTAATTGACAATTTAAATTCAGATAGTAATAATAAAATAAAATATAGTGTACAAATAAACAATTTTGATTTTAACAATAATAATGAAATTAATTTACCTTTTTAGAAAAAAAGTGCATTTTATAGGCACTTTTTTTATTTTCTATCATAAATTAAAGTAGAGGAGTGATAAGAATGTCTAATTATAAAGAAATTGTAACTAAGGCAGTAATAGGTAAAGGCAAAAAATATTTCAAAAATAAGTATAGTGTTAAAAGTGAAGTAGTTCCAAGTACAATATTAGGTTGTTGGATAATTAATCATAAATTTAAAGGATATGTACAAGGTGATGATGTAGTAGTTGATGGTTCATTTGATATAAATATATGGTATTCATATGATAATGATACAAAAACAAATGTTATTAATGAAACAATTAAATATAATGAACTTATTAATGTTAAAACAAAACTTGATGTAGACTTTAATGATTCAGAAATTATTGTTAGAGTACTTAAACAACCAAGTTGCGGCAATGTACAAATAAATGGTAATACTATAGACTTTGATATAGAAAAAGAACTTGGTATAGAAGTTGTTGGTGATACAAAAGTTAAAATAATGGTTGAAGATGATGAAGATAAATGGGAAGTATTTGATGATAATGTAACTGATGAAACACTAGAAGAAATAGATAATGAAGTAAATGAGGACTTTTTAGAGTAAAAGTCTTTTTTTTTATTAACAATATAATTTGTAAAAAATGATAAATAAAAGTAAAGTTCTATTATAGGACTTTTTTTTAAAACATTATTGTGTTAATATCTATAATAGGGTGATAGGATGAGAAAATGTAAAAAATGTGGTAATAATTTGAATAAAAAAATGAAGTATTGTACAAATTGTGGTGAAAAAATAAAAAGGCATGGATTTATAATATTTATATTATTTTTAGTAATAATATTTTTAGCCTTTTTAATTATTAATAAATACACTAATATATTTAATAATAAAAATAGTGTTGTAATTAATAATAAAGAAGAAATAAAATATACTAATTCATATGAACATATAAAATACGATTATGAACAAAAAATAATAAGTGCAAATGAGTATTTAAAAGAAATGTATGCGCTTGAATTTGATTCAGACTCATTAGCGAGCAAATATAAAAATGATAATAATAATTATTTTCTTACAAGTAATCAATTAAATATCATAGATTTTATCGAAAAAAATTATAAAAAATTGGATAAAGATTTAGTAGAAAAATATGCTAGAAAAAAATTATTACAAGATGTACAAATTAAAAGTAAAAATGTTTCAAAATCATCTTCAAATATAATTAATTTATCAAAAAAAGATCCAGAACAAGTTTCTTCACATGTCTTAGATAAAGCAAGATTATCTTCAAATGGTAGATTTTTATTATGGTATACTGATACAGGTAATGATTCAATAACTGAAAATGATGTAAATGTTATACTTACTGAATTAGAAAATTCTGTTGGTGATTTAGAACAACTATCAAAAATTAAATATTCATATGATCCATATGTAGACAATAAAAATCTTGTAGGTGATTACATTTCAGCAACCGTAGTATTACAAGAATGTAATATTCCTGTTGATAGTATAGAAACCGCAATGAGTATATATGTTTATGATACAGGAAGTGATGTAACACTTGCTCAATATACAGACACAAATTTATTAAGTAAATATCTTAATTATGCTGGATTAAGTAGTATCAGACATGATGGAGTTATAAATTATCCATATATTTTTATGAATAAGAGTAGATTAAATGAAACTGATAGTTTAAAACAAGTTACAAGACATGAATTATTTCATCATCTTCAACATTCATATTGTAAAGCAAATGGCTTAGATTCTTGTACTTATACAGAAGATGAATTTATAGAAAGTTATGCAAATTATGTAAGTGCAGTAACTGGCAATTATCAAAGTACAAAAACATATTTAAATAATTGGTTTGGTGCTTACTATAGAGATGTAAGTTTAAATATAGAGGATGAAAAAGGTGGAAGTTATGGATATGCAATTTATCCTTATTTATATTCATATTCTTTAATGGTTGATAATAGTAGTGAAATATTTAATAAAGCACTTTTAGAAAATGAACCATTGAAATATATAAATAAAAATACATCAAAAGAAAAATTAAAAAGTACTATAAATGATTTAGCATTAAAATTCCTTAGTAAAAGCTATAAAAATAATGCTTTTGTCGCACCTTCTGATGATAAACTTGATATAAAAGGTGATATATCTAAAAATGATACATACAAGTATGAAATTAATAAAGGTGCGATAGATTATTTTGAAGTTAATAAATTATCAAATATTGAGATAAGTTCTAGTGATTATTCCTATATAACGTTTATGTTAATAGGCGAAAAAAATAATGAATATAATGTTATTTCTTCAGTATCATCAAAGTTGAAACAAAATATATATGATCTTGGTTATGACAAAGTATACTTAGCAGTAACAAATGGTAATTTGGATAAAAAATATAATTATCAAATTAAAGTTACTGAATCAAAAGCAACTAATAAAAATTATAATACAACATACAATAATTATAATATTGAAATAATTTCTAAAATAAGTATGAAAGGTGCAAGTGTAATAACTACATCAAAAGGTGTAGTTGATGAAATTCATCAAAAAGAATATCTGGAAATAACGACAAATACTTTAGGTGTTGCTGCAATAACAAATAAAACATATATTGATTTTAATTCAGGATATTCATATACATCAGTACCATTTCAAGAAAATATGTGGTATAAAGATAAAAACTCTCAAACAAAATTTGATTTGGGATTAATTTTACAAAAATTAAAAAGTTCTGATAATGTTGAAAAGATAGATGATAATCATTTTAAGGTTAAACTTTCAAAAAGTGAATTACAATCAGTAATGAAATCAACATCAAGTAAAAAGATGACTATAGTAAAAGGAATGAACATAGATGTATATACAACTGGTAATGATATTTCAACTATAAAGTATGATTTTTCTAAGATAATACCAGGAGTTGATGAGTTTAGTTCAACCGTTAACTTTACAAATTATAATGCTGCAGGTGATGTTGAAATACCTAATGAAATAATTGAAAATGCAACAGATAAATAGGAGGATATAATGAATAATAAAAAAGGAAAAATAATAACGTTAATAATAATAGTTTTATTAGTTTTAATTGTTTTTGGATTAATTTATCTTAAAAATAATTCTAATAATACAAAAGAAAATGATAATAATAATTTAACAGAAGTAAAAAAAGATGAGACTAAAGATGAAGAAGAAACAAAAGAAGAAGAAGATACAGTAGTTTATGATAAAACTGGAGATTTCTTTATGTATGTAGAAGATGTATTTGTAATTTCTGGTAAGGGGACTGTTGTAACAGGTACAGTACAAAGAGGAACAGTTAATTCAGGTGATCAAATTCAAATAGTTGGAATTAATGAAGAAAAATTAACTGCAACAGTAAGTGAAATGGAAATAAAAAGACAAACTGTTGATGTTGCAGAAGCAGGTACATATGTTGGAATTATTTTAAAAGATATACCTAGAGAAAATGTAGAAAGAGGACAAGTACTTGCAAAACCAGATACAGTGAAAGTTTCAAAGAAGATAAAAGCAGATATAACAATGTTTTCTGAAAAAGATGGTGGAAAAAAAGTAAAAATTTCAAATATATATAAAAATACATTTAGGTTTACAAAAGCAGATTTTGATGGATTTATTACTACTGATGGTATTAGTGAGTTGAATCCAGGTGAACAAGTATCTGTAGATATAGAATTTGATAAATTAGTACCAATGAACATAGGAACAGAATTTAATATAATGAAATCTGGCGAAAAAGTAGGTTTAGGAATTGTTACATATATGTATGAATAAAAAATGACTATCAGTATTTATCTGATAGTTATTTTAATTTACATATTAAATAAGAAATGATATAATTAATTTGAATAGAAAATAATAAAATATGCATTTCTATTTAAAATAAATCAAAGAAAAGAGGGAAATTAAATGGGATTTATTAAAGCGTTTTCAGGTGCCTTAGAAGGTACATTTGCTGATGAATGGAAAGATTTTTACATGCCTAGACAAGGTGTTCCAGCAACAGCAGCATTATTTCAAGCAGTACCACAAGGTACTAATGCAGGTCGTGGTGAAAATTATAAAGGATCTGAAAATATAATTACTAATGGAAGTAAAATTATCGTTCCAGAGGGAACAGCATTAATAACTGTTCAAGATGGTCAAATCACTGGTATGATAGCAGAAGCAGGAGGATTCGAATATAGATCAGATGATCCAAATTCAAGATCAATTTTTAGTGGAGATGGTATTTTAGCATCTACAATTGGAACATCATGGGAAAGATTTAAATTTGGTGGACAACCAGGCTCACAACAATTAGCTTTTTATGTTAATTTGAAAGAAATTCCTAATAATAAGTTTGGTACACAATCAGAAATTTATTGGGATGATGCTTATCTAAATACACAAGTTGGTGCAGTTACAAGAGGTACATATACTTTAAAAATAGTAGATCCATTACTATTCGTTAAAAATTTTGTACCACAATCATATTTACAACCAAATGCACCAGTATTTGATTTCGCAGATATGAATAATGATGCTTGTAATGAACTATTTAATGAAGTAGTTAGTACATTATCATCTGCATTCTCAATTTATACAAATGATCCTGACAAAGGAAATCGTATAACAAAAATTCAAAGCGATCAATTAGGTTTTGGAAAAGCAATGAGTGATGCAGTAGAAAATGCATATAATTGGAAATCAGATAGAGGATTAGAAATAGTAAAAACTGCTATTTTAGCAATTGAATATGATGAGGATACAAAAGCATTATTAAGTGATGTTAAAAAGGCAGATGCATTATCAGGAAATAGAGGTAATTCATTTATGCAACAATCAGTTGCTCGTGGTGTTCAAGCAGCAGGAGAAAATGGTGGCGGAACAGGAATGGCATTTATGGGTATGGGAATGCAAGCAGGTTCAGGTATGATGCAAGGCGTTCAACAACAAGGAAGTTCTAATCAAAATCCATTTATTAATGTAAATCAAGGACAAGCACAAACACAAGCTACTGATCCATATGAAGAATTAACAAAATTAAAGGGATTATTAGATGCAGGTGTTATATCACAAGAAGATTTTGATGCTAAAAAGAAGAGCTTATTAGGTCTTTAATTATGAATGAAAATACAGAAAATGTAATTAGCACTGACGAAAAGATTATTAAAACTGATGTTGGTGCTAAAAATGGACAAGATAAATGTCCAAAATGTGGTGCAACAGAAATTACACTTAATGAAAGAATAGGTAAATTAAGATGTGATTTTTGTAGATTTGAATTTGAACCAAAAAAAGTAGAAGAATTAGAAAGTGATATTACTAAAATTGAAGGTCAAATTATAGGATCAGGTGCAACAGATATAGTTGCAAGTACAGATGAAGTAATGACATTTAAGTGTTCTAGTTGTGGGGCAGAAGTCGTTATTGATACATCATCAAAATTACAAGCAAGATGTCACTGGTGTAGAAATATATTATCTGTTAATGAACAAATACCAAATGGAAGTATACCAGATGTTGTATTACCATTTTCAGTTACAAAAGATACTGCAAAAGGTGATATAGAAAAATTTGTTGGTAAAAGAAAATTCTATGCGCATCCTAAATTTAAAAGTGAATTTAATACAAATAACATAATGGGTGTTTATTTCCCTTATATGGTTGTAGATGTTAATTCACATGCTAATTTTGTTGGTAAAGGTGAAGAAGGAGTAAGAAGATATGTAAAAGGTAGTGGAGAAGATGCCAAAACATATTATGATGCTGATTTATATGAAGTTGAAAGAGAATTTGATTTAGCAATTGATGGATTAACAATTGAATCAAGTTCTGATAGGTTAAATAAAAAATCATCAAATAAGACAAATAATGTAATTAATGCAATAATGCCTTTTGATATTGACAATTGTGCTAAATATAATTCTAATTATTTGAAAGGATATACATCTGAAAAAAGAGATATAAATGTTGAAGATCTAAAAAATATAGTTGATGTTCAAGCTAAAGATATTGCTAGGCATAAAGCAAATGAAACATTAACAAATTATGATAGAGGAGTTGCTTGGTCAAAAGAAGATTTTTATATAAAAGGTGAACAATGGTCAGCAGCATATTTACCAGTTTGGTTATATAGTTATCAACAAGTATCAGGTGATAAAAAAGTATTACATTATGTTGCAGTAAATGCAAGAACAAGAAAGACAATGGGAAGTGTCCCAATATATATGCCAAAATTGATTGGAATATCAGCCTTTGTTGAAGTACTTGGTATACTTGCAATGGTATTTACTGACTTTGATTATAATTGGTTATTTTTACTTTCTGGAATTATATATTTTTTAATTATATATTTTAAATATCGTAATTCAAATGCAAGACATAAATATGAAAGAGATACAAAGTCACAAATGTCTAATTTAAGAAAAGTAGATAATTATATTGAAAGAAGAACAGGTTTAACTAGTTCAACGATGAGTGGTGCGAATAATAATACAGTTAATGGTTCTGGTCAAAATATTATTAATTCAATTATAAATGATAAAATAAAGTAGTTGTCAACAAAAATAGTTGACACTACTTCTTTTTTTTAGTATAATTGACTTACAGTGATTGGAAAAGGAGGAGTTAAATATGGCAGTTAAGATTAGATTAAAAAGAATGGGAGCTAAAAAAAGACCATTCTACAGAGTTGTAATCGCTGATTCAAGAAGCCCAAGAGATGGTAAAACAATCGATGAAATTGGTTACTATAATCCAATTGATGGTGAAATCAAAATTAAAGAAGAAGATGCTTTAAAATGGTTAAGAAATGGTGCTATCGCAACTGATACAGCTAAAAATGTATTATCTAAAGCAGGAATTATGACTAAATTCCATGAAGAAAAGAGCGGTAAATAATAATGACTTTAGTAGAATTAACAGAAATGATTGTTAAAAGTCTTGTTAGTGATCCAGATTCTATTTCAGTAAAAGAATTTCCTAATGATGATGAAATAATTATAGAAGTAGTTGTTAAAGAGGAAGATATGGGTTCTGTAATAGGAAGAGAAGGAAAGATTGCTAATTCTATTAGAACTGTAGTTCAAGCAAGTTCTTATTTAAAAGATAATAAAAGAGTAAAGATTAATATCAGTTCTTTTTAAAGATATTAATCTTTTTTTTTGCTTTTTTTCTTTATTTGTGGTAGAATAACAAAGCTTTAAAAATTAAAGGGGGAATTTTTATGAATGGCATGTTAGATTTTAGAATAAGAAAATTACATCCAAAAATGCAAGAATATGTATATTTAGGTACAAAAATAGGGCTATTCAATAATTTAAATATAGAAAGAGTTGTTAGTAGACTTGAAAGAGTAGAAATTGGAATTAACAATAATATGAATTCATATGCACATACTCTTCCTATTAGAACTGAAGATGAAAATGGAAATTATGTAAGTAAAGGAATAAATATAGATATTAATAAAGATAAAGTAGACTCAAAAATGAGACAAGGTTTATTTTATTTTGAAGATGAAATATTATTCCATGAATTTTCTCATGCAGTTAATGGTATATACGAAGAATGGTTCGAAAAATTAATGCTTGGATATGATGTAGATGAAAAATTTATATCTACAAGTCCTACAAAAGAAGATATGGTAAAAAATTTGTCAAATAATCCTGAATTTAGACAAATTAAATATGCTGGAATATTATTAGATGATTTTGTATCACAAACAATAGCCCAAAAGATGATAAATTATAAATATGAAAGAAATATATATCCTGATAGAGAAAGAATTTTTGAATTGTCAGAACCACCAATTAAATGTAATTGTAGTCTTAATGGTTGTTGGCAGTTTGAAAATGTTGCTAAAAAGTTTATAGAATCAATGTATGGTGTATGTGATGTTGATCAATTTTGTATTGATGCAATAGATAAAGGAATAATAAATAAAATCTTTTCAAAATATATGAAAAGAAAAAGAGGTTTTATAGATTTATATAAAATATTAGGATATATGGGAAATGTTTCATTTTCTGTTATTAGTAAAAATTTAGATGAATATACAAAAGCAACAGATAGAGATATGGCCGCAAGAAATCCAAAAAAATTATTCCGTTCAATAAAAGAATTAAATGGTATATTAGATAAAAATGCAGAAATTGAAAAAGTAAAAATGGGATTTGGTGCGTTTTAATTAATAAAAGAAGTAGATTAGTATTAAATCTATTTTTTTTATGATATAATTATTTAGAAGGATAGTGATAACATGGGAAAATATAAAGTAATAGATGGTAATGAAGCATGCGCACATATATCTTATATGTTTACTGAAATAGCAGGTATATATCCAATAACACCTGCATCACCAATGAGTGAATATATAGATAAGTGGAGCACTGAAGGAAGACTTAACCTATTTAATAATAAAGTTAAATTAATAGAAATGCAAAGTGAAGCAGGGGCAATAGCGCTTGTACACGGTTCACTTCAAACAGGTTCACTTGCTAGTACATATACAGCAAGTCAAGGACTTCTTTTAATGATACCTTCAATGTATAAAATAGCAGGTGAAATGCTTCCTTGTGTAATAAATGTTGCATCAAGAACTATCGCAACACATGCTTTAAGTATATTTGGAGATCATTCTGATATATATGCATCAAGAAGTACAGGATTTTGCTTTTTAGCGTCTTCTTCCGTAGAAGATACAATATATATGACACTTGCATCTTACTTAAGTACATTAAAAGGGAAACTACCTTTTGTTAATTTCTTTGATGGTTTTAGAACAAGTCATGAACTAAATAAAGTATATGTTCCAGATATGTCTGAAATAAAAGGTCTTGTACCATTTAAAGCTATAGATAACTTTAGAAAAGAAAGTATGATATCAAAAAAACAAATAAAAGGTACAACACAAAATGATGATGTATATTTTCAAAATTTGGAAGCAAGAAATAAATATTATGATAAGATGCCTGATGTAGTAAATGAATGCATGGAAAAAATAAATAAAAAATTTAAAACAGATTATAAACCATTCAATTATTATGGTGATGAAAATGCAGAAAAAGTAATAGTTGCGATGGGTTCTGTTTGTGATGCATTAAAAGAACTTGTAGATGTACTTAATGCTAAGGGAGAAAAAGTAGGTGTACTAATAGTTCATTTATTTAGACCATTCTCTAAAAAATATTTCTTAGAAGCATTACCTAAAAAGGTACGTAAAATAGCAGTATTAGATAGAGCAAAAGAAGCAGGAGCAGTTGGTGAACCACTATATGAAGATGTAGTAAATATATTTAATGATGTAAAAAATAAACCATTTATAATAGGTGGAAGATATGGAATATCTAGTAAAGATACTAATTTAGAAGATTTATATGCGGTATTTAAAAACTTAGATAGTAATGAGCCTATTAACTCATTTACAATAGGAATAGTAGATGATGTTACAGGTAAAAGTTTAAAACCATGTAAAATAAAAAGTGATAAGAAAAATATTGAAATGCTTATATATGGATATGGTTCAGATGGTATGATTTCAGCATCTAAAGATATTATTAAAACAATTGGAACAGAGACTGAAGCTTTTGTACAAGGATATTTTGAATATGATTCTAAAAAGAGTGGTGGAATTACTGTATCACACTTAAGAATAGGAAAAGAAAAAATAAATATGCCATATTATATAACAAATCCACATATTGTAGTATGTACTAAAGATGTATACTTAGAAAAGTATGATATGTTATCAAAAATAAGAAAAAATGGTATATTTATATTAGTAACAGATAAAACTGAACAAGAAATAAAGAATGCTATATCAAATAAAATAAAATATGAACTTGCAAAAAAGAATGTTAAATTTTATATAATTGATGCATATAAGATTGCTAAAGAAAATAATATTCCAAATAAAATAAGTATGATAATGGAAAATGCTATTGTATATATAACTAAAGTACTTCCACATGCTGAATTTACAAATGATCAAAAAGAAAGTATTAAACTTCATTTTGCTAAAAAAGGTGATGAAATAGTAAATAATAATATTAATGCTATAAAAGATATTGAAAATAAAATTGTTAAAGTAGAAGTAGATGAACTTTGGAAAAATCTAAGTTATTCAGAAGAAAAATATACTGGAATTATAGATAATATTATTCATTTAAAAGGTAATGATTTAACAGTAAAAGACTTTGAAAAACATGAAAGTGGAGTATTTCCTGTTAATACATCAAATTTAGAAAAAAGAAATATAGCTCAAGTTTTACCAAGATGGGTAAAAGAAAATTGTATAGAGTGTAATCAATGTTCTATAGTTTGTCCACATGGAGTAATAAGACCAAAATTAATGACAGAAGAAGAAATTAAGAAAAATAAAAATGTAGTAGTTATACCATGTATGGGTAATGATGAATATAAATATGCACTTGAAATTAGTTATGAAAATTGTACAGGATGTGGTTTATGTGCAAATACATGTCCTGGTAAACTTGGTGCAAAAGCATTAATTATGACAGACCATAAAGAAGTAGAAAGAATAAATAATGAAATAAAAAATATAACTAATAAAAAATTATATTTAGAATCTACTATAAAAGGTGTAGCATTTAATGAACCATTATTTAAATATTCAGGTGCATGTGCAGGATGCGGTGAAACACCTTACTTAAAATTATTAACACAAATATATAAAGATGGACTTATAATCGCAAATGCAACTGGATGTTCATCAATATACGGTGGAAGTCTTCCAACAAATCCATACAATGTGTCTTGGTCAAATTCACTATTTGAAGATAATGCAGAATATGGATTAGGTATGAGAATAACTATGGATCTTGCTAAAGAAAAGATTACTAATATAATGAAAGAAAGATTAAAAGGAAGACTTGGAATAAAAAATATAGAAATGTTTAATAAATGGTTAGTAAATAAAGACAATTATAATATTACTAAAGAAATAATGGAAAATATTAACTATGATGAAGTAAAAGAACTTGAACCATTAAAAGGATATATTATGTCAAAAGATGTTTGGATAGTAGGTGGAGATGGTTGGAGTTATGATATAGGATTTGGTGGAATAGACCATATTATGGCATCAGGAGGAGATGTAAATATATTAGTACTTGATACAGAAGTATACTCAAACACTGGTGGTCAAGCAAGTAAATCAACTGAAAAAGGTGCAGTTGCTAAATTTGCTAATGATGGTAAAAAAACATCTAAAAAAGATCTAGCAAGAATGATGATGGGATATCCTAATGTATATGTTGCTCAAATAAGTTTAGGAGCAAATATGAATCAAGCAATAAAAGCATTAAGAGATGCTGGAAGTCATAAAGGACCATCACTAGTAATTGCATATTCACCTTGTATTAATCATGGTATAAAAAAAGGAATGGGTAATTCTATTGAAGAAGAAAGATTAGCAGTAAAATCAGGTTATTTCCCAATATTTAGATATGATGGTGAAAAAGAAGAATTTACATTAGATTTTAAATCACCAGACTTTGATTTATATGATAACTTTTTAGATGGAGAAAATAGATATACAATGATTAAAACTGTTAGTCCAAAACTTGCTAAAGAATTATTAACAGAAAATAAAAAAGAAGCAATTAAAAGATTTGAATATTATAAAAATTTAAGTAATTAAGAGGAGGAACAAATGAGAGAAGTTAAACCAAATACAACATGGAGACATTTTAAAGGAGCAACAGCACATGTTATAACAGTTGCTAAACACTCTGAAACAGGTGAAGAATTAGTTATATATGAATGTACAAATAGTGAAAATACTAATCATAAAAATGGAATATATGCTAGACCACTTGATATGTTTTTAAGTGAAGTAGATCATGATAAATATCCAGATGTAAAACAAAAATATAGATTTGAATTACAAGAAATAAAAAGTGTAGTTAAAAAATAATAACTACACTTTTTTCATATTTTAAGTCAAAAAAAGAGCCGTCCCCCCTGAAGGGCAGCTCTATAAAAAAGAATAAAAAGGGGTTGGCTAGTGTGATACTAGCACCAATTCGCCATTTGGGAATTGGTAGCATATATATTACTTATAAATAGGTAATTTGTCAAGTACTTTTTAAAAAATATGTTATAATATTTTTAAAGGATGTGAATAGTTTTGGCTGAGTTAACAAATATAAAAGGTATTGGACCTAAAACAGTAAGTACATTAAATAAACTTGGAATAAATAATGTTAATGATTTAATAAATGATTATCCATATAGATACGAAATATTAAAACAAACTTCTTTATATGAAGAAAAAGTAGTAGTATCTGGAATTATAGAAACTATTCCAACTATTAGTTACTTTAAAAATATGAATAGATTATCATTTAAGTTTAATACAAGTAATAATTTAGTAAATGTTGTAATATTTAATAGAGCTTTTTTAAAACCTAATTTATTAATTGGAAAATATATAACTGTAATAGGTAAATATGATACTAAAAGTAATACAATAAATGCAGCAGATATAAAGTTATTTGATTTAGGTGATAGAACATTAATAGAGCCTATTTATCACTTAGTAAAAGGTATAAATAATAAGTCAATAAATAAATATATAAATGAAGCATTAAATGAATGTAATATTATAGATTATATACCAGAAGAAATAATAAATAAGTATAATTTTATAGATAAAAAAGAAGCACTTAGAATAATTCATAATCCAAAAAAAGGATTAAAGGATGCGATAAATAGATGTAAATATGAAGAACTATTTATATTTATGATGAAAATAAATGCACTAAAAAGAAAAAACAATAATTTAAATATTGGCTATGAAAAAGATATTGATATAACTAAAATTAATGAATTTATAAATGGATTACCATTTGAATTAACTGTTCATCAAAAAGAAGCATTAAATGATATATTTAAGGATTTAAAAAGTAATAAAAGAATGAATAGATTATTAGAAGGTGATGTTGGTTCAGGTAAAACAATAGTAGCATTAATAAGTATGTATGCGTTATATTTAAGTGGATATCAAAGTGCACTTATGGTTCCAACTGAAGTATTAGCTAATCAACATTATGAAAATTTTAAAAATCTATTAGAAGGATATAATATAGAAATTGCACTTCTAACAGGAAGTACTAAAAAAAGTGAAAAAAATAAAATATATGATAGATTAAAATCAGGTAAGATAAATATGGTAATAGGAACTCATGCCATAATAGAAGATGATATAAAATATAATAATTTAGGACTAGTAATAACAGATGAACAACATAGATTTGGAGTTAACCAGAGAAATAACTTAAGAAACAAAGGTAATATGCCTGATGTACTTTATATGAGTGCAACTCCAATACCAAGAACATATGCTCTTACTATATATGGAGATATGGATATATCTATAATAAATACAATGCCTAGTGGAAGAAAAAAGATAATAACTAAAGTATTTGATAATAGTGATATTAAAAAGGTACTTGTAAAAATAAAACAAGAATTAGATTTAGGTCATCAAATATATATAGTATCTCCATTAATAGAAGATTCAGAAGAAGAAATGGAAGATACTAAGAAACTAGAAAAGAAGTTTAAATTAGCATTTAAAAACTATAATATAGGTGTTATGCATGGTAGACTTTCGCCTAAAGAAAAAAATAAAGTTATGGATGACTTTGTAAATAAAAAAATAGATATATTAATAAGTACTACTGTAATAGAAGTTGGAGTAGATGTTAAAAATGCAACTATGATAGTTATATTTGATGCATATAAATTTGGACTTGCAACACTTCATCAATTAAGAGGTAGAGTAGGAAGAAATAGTGAACAATCCTACTGCGTTTTAATGACTAATAGAGAGACTGAAAGACTTAATATAATGGAAAATGTAAGTGATGGATTTACACTTGCTGAGGAAGATTTAAAACTAAGAGGATCAGGTGATTTATTTGGTATAAAACAAAGTGGGGATATGAGTTTTAAACTAGCAAATATTCAAAAAGATTATGAACTTTTGATAAAGGCTAAAGCTGATTCTGAAAAAGTATTAGATAATATTGATAAATATGATGTTTTAAAAAATATGTTAAAAGAAAGTATAAATATGGATTAAAGATATTGACTTTTAAATTAAAATATTTTATTATTAATATAGCGTAACAATATGTTACGTAACACACACTTTTACGGATATGTGTGAAAGTGTAACCAAAACCCCCTGAAATCCCGTCAGAAATGGCGGGATACTTTGTTTATAAGGGCTTTATGCTTGTTTGTATATGTATTAGGTACCCAAATAGGTACCTATTTTAATTTAGTTTGTCTATAATATTAATTATTTCATTTAATTGATTCTTAAATAGGTGAGAGAAAGAAACCTAATGTATTATCTTTAAAAAAGTTAAGCTCTGTATTAAATCTTTCTTTAGATATGTTAATGGAGTTATGTGAGTATAGTAAAGAAGAAATGACTCAACAGTAAATAATTCTTATATTAGTATAGTTATTAAGCCTGAAAATGCTACTTGATGACATAATTAATCAAATGCAGGATGAATTGTGTATTAAGATGATTATTAAAGAATTGTTAGATGATTGTGATTTAGAAGAGTTAAATATAATTTCTGAATTAAATAAAAAGGATAAAAATAGAGTTATCAAAGTAATAAAAAAAACAAGGAAAGTCAATTGCTGATTTAAAAAAATACTTGCTTAAGAATGATTTTTTTAGTTAGTAATGACAATATGACAAGAAATTATAGATATATGGGGTGTGATAGAGGTGTCATTACTTTCATATAAGTATAAATTATATGTCTAGCCAGCACTGAATTTGTATATCCACAAATTCTGATATTGGAATACCCAAAACCTTTAAGTAAAATTTTGGATAAATACTATGAAATGTTTAAAAAAAATCCCATTTATTGTCATGAATGAAAAACTTTAGAAAATAATGAAATAGATAATACAAGTACAAAACAATTAAGATTAAAGAAAATTAAGTTAAAATGAATTGATAATTAAAATAATGAGTGCTAATATATGAATTAAGTGTTAAGAGAGATTGGAGATGATATTTATATGGTTAATTATTCTAAAGTATCAGCTGAAAATTATGAATGTTTAGAATGTTTAGCAGAAGCATATAATTTATTTGCTCTTTTTGACACCCCAGCTAATGTTATTTTTGCTGATCAATTTATTAGTAATATTGTCAAATTTAAAGATATTTTTACGCAATATTTTTCGCGTGAAAATATCTTTTTTTCATGCAAATGTAACAAAAGTTATGCTCTATTAAAATATGCATCAGAGCAAAATTGTGGTGTTGAAGTGTCAAGTAATTATGAGTTAAACGATGCACTTAAGTTTACTAATAAGATAATTGCTTCTGGTCCTGCCAAGGATGCTATTTATCTAAAAAATTCAATTGATAACAATGTGGTAATATCTGTTGATGATATTGAAGAATTGAAACAAATTAAGGAAATTAATAAGCCTGTTAATGTTTTGTTAAGGATTTCAGATTTGTTGGGAAAAGTTAGTAGATTTGGTATAAATCTAAATCAAATTGATTCATGTTTGGATATTATATCTAATAGTTTGATACAGTTAGATGGTTTTTCATTTCATATTAATAATTATTCATTAAATGATAGAGTTGATGCCATCAATCAAGTAGTACAATTGATTGATTCAAAAAATATTAATATTAAATATATTGATATAGGTGGTGGTATTCCTACAAACTATTGCACTAAGGAAGATTATAATAATTTTTTAAAACAGAATAATAAGGATATGTATTTTAAGGAACATTTTATTGATGATTATTACCCTTATTATAGTGAAATAGCAGATGAAAAAGCATTGGATTATATTTTTAGAAAAGTTTATAAGAAACTAAATAAAATGAATATTGAGATAATTATTGAACCTGGTAGGAGTCTACTTAAAAATGTAGGAATCAGTATATATCAAGTTCAATATATGAAACATTTATGTAATGAAGATAACATTATTGTTACTAATGGAAATATAAATTGTTTATCTGAACAGTGGTTTAATAGTGACTATTTGATAGAACCAAAACTTATTTCAAAAGACAATTGCAATTGTAAAACTAATATTTTAGCAAGCGTTGCGGGCAATTTATGTCTAGAACAAGATATGATAACTTGGAGAAAAATTAAATTTGATTTTATTCCAAAAAAAGGAGATTTATTAGTTTATTATAATACCGCGGGTTATCAAATGGATTCGAACGAGAGCGAATTTCACAAAATCCCATTGGTTAAAAAATATGTTGTAAAAAAAATAGATGATAAATATGTGATAAAGGAGGATAAGAAGTATGGTTGTAAATAAGATCACAGATTTAATTGGTAATACACCACTATTGGAAATTAAAATGAAAAATAATGATTGGAAGGTTTTTCTTAAACTAGAAAAATTTAATCCGGGTGGAAGCATGAAAGATCGTATGGCTCTAAATATGATTGAGCAAGCTGAAAAAAGTGGAAGATTAAAACCTGGCGGTACAATAATTGAGTCATCAAGTGGAAATACTGCTATCGGATTAGCAATTGCTTCAGCAATTAAGGGATATAGATTTATTGCTGTTGTTGATCATCATGCATCAAAAGAAAAAATTGATATGATTAAAGCTTATGGTGGTGAGATAGTTGTAGTAGGTGATGGCTATAAGGCTAATGAAGTAGCTGTTGTTGAAAGAGAAAAAACAGCTAAAAGAATGTCTGAAGAAATGGATAATGCCTTCTTTCCAAATCAAGCTGATAATTTTGATAATCGTTCTGCATACACTAACACACTGGCAAAGGAGCTTATTAATGAATTAGGTACTATTGATTCGTTTTATGCCGCAATTGGTACTGGCGGTTCATCATGTGGTACAGCACTTGGGTTAAAAAATACTAATCAAAATACGGTTATAAATGTAATAGAGCCAGTTGGTTCCATATTGTTTGGTGGTGAAGGAAAACCATATTTTCAATCAGGTACTGGTAATCCTATAAATGCCCCAATACCAAAAATAATTGATTACAGTGTTATAGATAATAATTTTTATGCAAGAGATGATGAAGCCTTTAATACTTGTAGATATTTTGCAAAAAAACATGGATTATTGATTGGTGGTTCTGCAGGTGGAGTTATTTATAAAGCATTGGAAGATATAAATAAGAAATCAGGTTCAGGAACAGCTGTTATCTTACTATGCGATGGTGGAGAAAAATATTTAAATAATGTCTTTAACGATGATTGGATGAATCAAAATAATTTATTTAATGAAAAAGTTACTAAACAATTAGAACAATGGATTTAGGAGGTATAGGTATGAGATTTGAAAAATGGGAAGAGGAAGCTTTTAATTATCTTACTTCTTTGTATGAAAACTTTTTCAAGGAATTATCTGAAAAGTGTATGGATTGTTTTAGAATAGATTCTAAAGAATTATTTTCAAAAAATGTTAAAGAATTAACTAAAGAGCAAGAAAATAAAATTAAAGATTATTGGAAAAAATATACAAATGATTTTGATATTGCATACCATAAGTATTATATTGATAGAACTGGAAAATTTGATGAAAGATTTATACCTGATGACTTATTTGTTGGATATATAGATGGGTATTTAAATAATAGAGCGATTGAACCTGGAGTTGCTGATAAAAATTATTTTGATTTATATTTAAAAGGTTTTAATTTACCAAAGACATATGTTCATCTAATAAATGGAATTTTTGAAGATAGTGATTACAATATCATATCTAAAGAACAAGCTATTGATATTTTGTCATTGGCTAATAATATTACAATTAAACCTAGTATGGCTTCATATGGTGGAAAAGGTGTAAAATTTTTTAATAATCCTACAAGAAGTGAACTAGTTGAATTTATCGATAATTTGGAGGATGATAATTTAATTTTCCAAGAAACAGTAAAACAATCAAAAGAAACAGCTAAATTACACCCTGATTCGCTTAATACGATAAGAATAATGACTTTAATTCTAGATGGTGAAGTAAAAGTTTTACCTTGGTGTGCATTTAGAATGGGAATTGGAAAATCTAAAGTAGATAATGCAAGCTTTGGCGGAATATATTGCAAGGTAAATGATGATGGAACACTTTCAAATTTTGCTTATGATGCACTTGGGAAGAAATTTAATAATCACCCAGATGGAGGAAATTTTACAGATATAAAATTTGATTTTATGGATAAAGTCAAAAAGTTGGTAAAAGCATCAGCACAAAGATTTCCACATTTTAGGTTAATTGGTTGGGATATTGCGATTACTGAAGATAATGAACCCATTATTATAGAAGCAAATTTAACAATGAGTGGTATGGATGTTATTGAAACGATATGTGGGCCATTATTTGGTGAATATACAGAAAAAGTTTTAGAAGAAGTATTTTTAAAAAAGCATAAAAAGAAAACGTCGATGGATATATCACAGTATGTGTAGTTAGGAGGATTTAGTATGAAAGAAGAAAGAGAAGAAGAGTATATATATGCAGGCATTCCTACCTATATGGGTGGAGAATTTATTAGAGAGAAAGAAATAAGCGATTATGATGTTGTTTTCTTAGGTGTTCCTTGTGACTATGGTGCATCTTATAGATTGGGTGCAAAATATGCTCCAAGACAATTAAGAGAGTACTCATTTTGGGATAGAATCTATGGTGAAGAGCTATATGATTTAGATCATAATGAATACTTAAAAACAAACAAACTTAAAATAGCAGATTTAGGAGATGTTTATGTTAATCCTACTAACCCTGGAAATAATCAAGAAGCAATAACAAAAAAAGTTTATTCCATTGCTAAAAAAAGTTTTCCGCTTGTTTGTGGTGGAGATCATTCTATTACATATGGCAGTTTCAGAGGTTTTTTTAAAGCTATGAAAGAAAGGTACCCTGATTATGAAGTTGGATTAATACATTTTGACGCACATATGGATGTTGAAGATAAATATTTAAATATGCCAGAAGTTTGGCATGGTAATGTCTTTAGAAAACTAATTGAAGATGGTTATCTAATTGGTGAAAATATGTATACAATTGGTCCACGTGGTGTTGTAGGTAGAGATTGGTTTGATTATGTGAAAGAAAAACATATAAATTTATTCACAGCTAATTTTACAAAGAAAAATGGCATTTTAAATATTATTAATGAAATAAAAGAAAAGAACAAGAATAAAAAGATAAAGTTTTATATAACTTTTGATATTGATTGTTTGGATGTCTCATATGTCTTTGGAACAGGAACTCCACAATGTAATGGATTAACTCCATATGAATGTGACGAAGCATTAAGAAATTTACATGATATAGATATAGCAGGATTTGATATTGTCGAACTAAATCCAAAATTAGATGATTCTCACACATCATTTGTAATTGCTGAAGAATTACTATACCACTTTTTAGCATTTGGTTTAAATAAGGAGAAGTTAAAATGAGAAAAATAGCAATGTTATTTAATTTAAATAGACATCAATACGAATATGAAACAGAATTTGATTCTGAATTGACTATTGAAAGTATATATAATGTTTTATGTAAAAAATATGAAGTAAAAAAAATAGAAGCCGATAAAGACTTTAAATGGATTAATGAGGTGAATCAATACAAACCAGATTTAATTTTCAATATTTGTGAAGGATACAATGGCCCTGCCAGAGAATCTGTATATGGGGCGATATTGGAACAATTTAAATATAATTATTCCGGTCCTGATAGCACAAATTTGCTAATGTGTCATAATAAATTTCTAGTTAAAAATCTTTTAAAAGATTACATTGATTGTCCGAAAGGATATAGCGTTTGTGACGAAAAAGATATTGAATTATTAAAAAATATTCAATTTCCTGTTATTGTTAAATTAAATTCTGAAGGATCAAGTATGGGGATGGACGAAAAATCAATAGTTTATTCTTATAATGAACTAAAAAGTCAAGTATTATTCTTACTAAAAAAATATGATAGAAATGTTTTAGTTGAAGAATATATAGAAGGTCAAGATTTTAGTATGATTTATGTTGAAGGTATCGGAGCACTAGGACCTTGTATTGTTAATTGTGATTCAGAATTCTATGATTATGAAATGAAAACAATTAAGGATAATACTGTAGATATTCAAACAGTAAATGGTGAATATAGTAAACTAAAAAATATAGTTTTAACAATTGCTAAAATATTAGATATTAAAGGGTATGCTAAAATAGATTTTAGAAGGAAAGAAGATAAATACTATTTGATAGAAGTTAACTCTCAAGTAAGCTTTCATCCTACTGGTGAATTTGTAACATGTGCTAAAACTGATGGTTACACATTTGATGATATTATTAATTTTATTGTAGAAAAAGCTTTGGAAAGGGATAATAAAAAAAATTCGATAGGATATAAGGTGATAGAAAATGATAGATGAAAAAATAATAGATAAGGAATTACAGGAAAGATATCTGAAATTAGTAGAAGCGGATAATCTTTTACCAATCAAAATTTCTAATTTTTATATGAAAAAACTACTTGAAGAAATAGATAATATTGGCGTTGGTGGCCCACTATATAGATCTGTAATTCCTGTAAAAGAAAAACTTGATTTAAAAACAAGTGTAGAAACTAGAGATTATGTTGAAGAAGATAAGCATAATCCAGTTGAAAACTGTGATTATATTATTCAAAAGTATGAAAATCGTTTAGTTTTTATAATTACTGATGTTTGTTTTGCACACTGTCAATATTGTTTTCGAACATATAATTTATCAAAATTCCAACAAAGTAATTTAAAAGAAACAATAAAAAACAAAATAACTATTTTAAAAAATTATTTAAATAATAATTCAAATATTAAAGAAGTAATATTTTCTGGTGGCGATCCATTGAGTATAGGATACAATAACATGAAATTTGCTTTAGAAGAATTGGATAAATGGGATATAAGAATACATACACGCTCAATTGCCTATGAACCATCTATATTCACAAAAGAAATGATAGAATTATTAAGAAAATATAATGTTAGACTTGTTTTTCATATAAATCATCCTTACGAAATTGATGAAGATGTTGAGATAAAAATAAATGAAATTAGACAAGCAGGAATAAGAATGTATTCCCAGTTTCCGTTATTAAGGGGAATAAATGATAATTCAAAAGTTTTAATAAAATTATTAATAAAGATGGATGAATTAAATATTAGACCGCTATCAATTTTTATTCCCGATCCAATATCTTATGGGGCTGTAAATAGAATCTCAGCAAAACGAATTGAAGAAATAATGGATGAAGTTAATTGGAACACTCCTTCTTGGGTAAATTCAACTAGATTTGTAATGGATACAACAATTGGTAAGGTTAGAAGAGAAAACATAATAAAAAAAGACGAAAAATGTATTACATTTTCTAGAGATGGTAAGACAGTAGACTATTACGATTTAGATGATGGAATTGATACTCCTTCATCAATTGATAAATTATTATGGAGGGGATAATATGGTTGAATATAAAGGTAAAGAAGTTATTCGAATGGCTTGTTCAAGTTGTAATATAAAAAATGTGAACATTGCTATATTAGTTATGAAGGAGATAGAAAACCAGAAGAATTAAAAGACTTAGTAAGTATGTTAACTGATAATTATAAGGTTTATATAAATGGTGCTGAAGTTTTAGTTGATAAAGAATATTTTAATTCATACCAGGTTGTTTCGCAAAATTGGATGTTAACTAATGGCTTTGAAATTTATAGAAATCCAGATATATTAGATTATTTAAAATCAAGAGGAATAGAAATGGTAGAAATGTCATATCATTTTGGAATACAAGACAAAATATCAAAAATAAATAATGCAATGTTAGAAAAAAATATACCAAAGATCAATTAATAATTGATAGGTCTGGCTTATTTGGAAGAAATAATAATAATAGTAATTGTCATTTTAATTGCCCTGCTGGAAGAGATATGGTTGTTATTACTCCTGATAATAAAATATATTCGTGCTTATTTTTAGCAAAACCTGGTTTAGAAATTGGAGAATTAATTGATGGTGAAATTATGCTAAATGATACAATCAAAAACGATGGAAATTTGTGCATTGCACAAGAAATGTGTAATAAAAATAATGAAGAATTTGTTTCGAAAGTATTAAAATTAAAAAAATAGTGTTATAATATTATTGATTAATTTTTGAAATGAGGGAAAATATGGAAATATTACAAATTAATGAAAATAATATTGCTGAACTTGATAGTTATATTTTAAATAAATCTTTAAATGATTATTTATATTTTTATAAGTTTAGTAAGAACTCTGAATATTTAGAAATATTAAAGCAAAATGCTTTAATATCAAATTCTATTTCTTTAAGATGATAAATCATTAAAGGCAAAAATTGCTAAAGTAGTTAGCACAATATCTGAAGATTCATATTATTATCAATTATTATTGAATAAATTTGAACAGATAGCGAAAAAAATGAAATGTGAATATGTTAGTGTTTGTATTCCTGAATTTCAAAAAGAAACATTAAACATTTTAAATTCAAATGGCTTTAGTAAATACAAAGTAGAATTTGAAAAGAAATTAGTATAATTAAGGAGGAATATTATGCCACACTATAATGCTTATGATAGTTTTAAAACTAAAAAAAGTATGGAGAAAAAACAAAGAGCAAAGGAAAAAGCTTTTGGTAAAAAAAACGAAACAGTAGACAATTTTATAATAGATAATTGTGATAATTATGGAATTGTTATTGAAGTTAGATATGATGATGCATATATACTTTATAATGATGAAGTAGTATTAGCAAAACTCAGAAAAGATATTAATCTTGTTTGTAATCAAGTTGTTTTTCCAGGAGATAAAGTTGATATTGTTCAAATGAATGAAACTTATGTAATCAATCACTTATTAAATAGAACTTCAATTTTATCAAGAACAAAGAAGGACAGCACTAGATTAAATGATGTTGGTTCCACAAAAAATATTGCTTCAAATGTTGATTTGGCTGTAATTGTTGTTGCTGCTAAAGAGCCTCCATTACATCCGAAATTTATAGATAGATATTTAATGATTTTACAAAACAGTAACATTTCAGCTATAATCTGTTTAAATAAGTGTGATTTGAAAACAACTGAAGATGAAGAAATCTTATCAACATATCGCGATTTGGGCATAGAAGTAATTGAAACTTCTACATATAGCAATATTGGTATAGAAGAATTGAAAGCACAATTAATAAATAAGCAAGCCATATTTGTTGGAAATAGTGGAGTAGGGAAATCGTCTTTAACAAATGCTATAATGGGTGATGATGAGATAAAAACAAGTCATGTAAGTGGTAAAAGTAAACGAGGAAGACATACTACTACAACATCAAAATACTATGTATGGGAAGATAATTCCTCAATTATTGATACTCCAGGTATCAGAAGTTTAGATGTATCATCATTTAATCCAATCGAAATTCAAGATTATTTTCCAGAGTTTGAAAATTGGAGAGATAAATGTAAATATAATGATTGTCTTCATTTTAATGAACCATATGATTCTTGTACTGTTAAGCAAGGCGTATCTAGTGGACTAGTTAGTGCTGAGCGTTATGAAAGTTACCTTAGAATTATGGGAGATGTACTTGGTGAAAAAGATTATGAAAGAATTTTAAATGAAGTAGCTCCGGATTTAAAAAAAAAACTAGTTTTAAAAAATAAACGAAACTGAGGTTTTATATGAATACTAAAATTGTTTTAACTGGAATTTTAAAAGATAATGATGAATTCCTAGTTGTTAAGAGAAGTAAAAATGATGATTTGTATCCTGGTGCATGGGAATTTCCAGGAGGCCATTTAGAATATGGAGAAACATTAAAAAATGGATTAAAACGAGAACTTATGGAAGAAATTGGTTTTATAGAAGATTTTAATCCAATTATTACTCATTATTTTGATGAAGTGAAAGAAAAGAATAATGAATTAATTCACAATTTAGAAATTGATTTTATTGTAAATGTAGACAAATCAAAAGTGAATGTTAAATTAAGTGAAGAGCATTCTGATTATAAATGGGTTACTAAGAATTCTGACTATTTAGATGAATTTATAAAAGATAAATTGTCAAATTTATAGATGATAAGGATTTGGAATTTTTCTTATATATGAATTTCGTATAGGAGTACAAGTTCAGTGCTGGCTAGACAATAATGTTAATCCCAAAATAAGTTTAAAGCACTACCTAAATATAGGTAGTGCTTTCCTTTCCATTAGCATTTTAATTTTAATGGATTAATTTTTATGATTTTAAGATTATATTTTATTTTTAAAATTAGTTCTATTTCAGGTATTAATTCATCAATATTACATTTAACATTAAATATATCTAATGCTGAGTTAATATGATTAATTAATGAACAATCTGGTAAACAATTTCTAACGTGTCCATTTGCCAAATAAAATGCTACAACCTCTAATATTACAAACTTAATAAGATAGTCATTATAGTTGTTGTAGAATGGTAATAATATTTCTTCAAATTCTTTATCTGTGATATCTTCTTTACCTTTAATCATATTTCATCTCCATAAATAATTTCTTTTAAAACAATTTCTTCAGCAATATTTTTACAATTATTCATTTTTTTGAACCCATAGTAATTGATTTTCAGATTTTATTTTTTCTGTAATTGACGCATCAGATTTTATTAAGCTGTTAACTATGTTATTGATTCTACCTTCAGCTATTATACTGACTGAAAAAAGATGCTCATTTAATTTATCTTTCGTAAGTAATTCTTGATATAATGCCTTCTTATTACTTTTTAAGTATTCTAATCTTAATAATCCATATTTATTTAAAGGTTTATTTTCTTTTTCAGTAAGTTTTAAATCTGGTAATAAATAATCACCACATTTTGTATAAGTTATATCCATAATATTTATCCTTTCGTTTCTATGAAGAATTAATAATAGTATTATCAATTTTAGGTACCCATTTAGGTACTCAAATTGTAAAATTTGATAATTATATTTAAAATTTTGTAATTAGTTATAGTTTATAAATGCTTATAATATAAGGTTTTTAACTAGTAATAATTTATTTTATGTGTGATATATTTTTGCCCCCTGAAGAGAGCGAAAGCTCTCATTTTTTTGTTTAATTTATTTGTGAAAAATTGAAATAAATTGTTTTTTATAAAAATGACTCTTATAAATTATATTATTTATTTTAGACAAGTTATTGCTGATTTACAAATATTATTATACATTAAAGTCAGAAAGTATATACCTATTATGGCTTTGAAAATTATGGTATAATTAATTTGTATTGAAGGTGATAAAATGTTGAATATGTCAAATAGTGAACAAAAAAATGTAAATAGTGAAAATAATACATTAATTATAAATAATAAAAATTATGAAATAGATAAAATAGAAATCTGTGGTAAATACAATATTGAATTAGTAACTAAAAATTCAAATATAACATTATATCTAGATTTAAATAAAGACGTTATTGCCTCATTAGTTTTAAATGAAAAAACTAATATTTCTGATAAAATAAGTAAAGACCAAAATATAAAAATAGAAAATATTAGTTATACATTTTATATTGAAAATGAATTATATATAACAAAAATAAATGATAATGGGTATAAAATTGAATTATCAATACCTAATATAGAATTATTAATTCCGCCATTTGATGAAATAAGTAAATCAAGAAATGACACTAATAAATCATTTTTAAAAAATATTTACTTAAATGTCGTTATTGAATTAAAATAAAAATATAAATAAATCAAAAATTTATACTTGATAATCTTTATGTTCAAAATTTTACGTGGTATAATAAAACTATACTTTTTTCTTAGAAATATAGTTTTTATATAAAAATAAAAAGTAGTTGATATAAAGTGAATTTAAGTAACTAAATGTAGATTCATAAAAAATATAAGATAAACAATCAGTTAGGAGTACAGACATGAACATATTAGATTTAATCGATTATTTAAAAAAAATGGGTTATAAATTTCACAATTTAGATACAAATGAACCTTTTTTAAAAATAAATGGAACAAAAATTATTTTTAATATAGTTAATAAAAAATATAAAGTAGAGGGTATTTCTGTAGGACATGAAAGAATCCTAGATTTAACAAGGCCTGAAAATTACAGCGTTGTAATGTTTTTGATAAAACTATTAAAAAAAGGTTATTCGAAAAATGTAATTTCATTAGAAAAAAGGTGGCAATTAGGACATAATGATAGTGGATCACTTGATGTTATGTTAAAAAATCCTATTAATAATGATATTTACATGATAGAAATAAAATCTCAATCAGAAATAAATAAATACGTAAATTTAAATAACGAAAAAAAATTAAAACAAGTTTTTTCTTATGCAATTCAGGAAAAAACAACTAAAATAATATCTTTTTATTCTTATGATTTTTCTGAAAATAAGGATATGTTTTACAATGTATATACAGAAGATATATTAAAAGAATCCCAAAATGTAGATGACTTTTTTGAAAGATGGAATAAAGTATTTGATAAAAGCGATTATATTTCTAATAACAAAATATTTAATTCAAGACAATCAGTTAAAAAATATAGTCAATTAGAGAATATTACAAATAATGATACAAAAACCTTATTTAATCAATTTGCGACAATATTAAGATTACATTCTATTTCTGATAAGCCCAATGCTTTTATTAAGATGATTAATTTGTTTTTGGCTAAAATAAATGATGAAATTACATCTGATAAAAAATTTGAAGTAAAGGATAATGCAGGAAATATACATACTTTAAATGGTATGAAGTTCCAATATATTAGGGGTATAGATACTCCAGTATCTTTTATGAAAAGACTTAATGAGTTATATAAAGAAGGAATGAAAGAATACTTAAATAAAGATGTAATTGATTATAATGATGAAGAAATCGATGATTTATTACCAGACAATGTAGAAAATAGAAAACTTATTGTAGAAACATTTGATAATCTAAGACTTAAGAAAAATAATAATTTTACATTTATTGATGTATTTGATGATGAAACATTCTATCTTAATTTTGAGGTTGTAAAAAGTGTTGTTGAACTTCTTGAAAATTATAGATTTAAGTATGATACGAAACATCAATTTTTAGGAGACTTTTTTGAAGAATTATTAAATACCAGTTTAAAACAAGAAGCTGGTCAGTTCTTTACACCTTATCCAATTGTTGATTTTATGGTTGATTCATTACCATATGAAAAACTTATTAAGAAGAATGTAGATTTAGGAAGAATTAATTTTATCCCTTCTGTTATCGATTATGCGTGTGGAGCAGGACACTTTTTAATAAGCAGTATGGCAAAAACACAAGAAATAATTAAAAAAATGAAAAATGAAAATTATAATTTTAACGAATTACAAACTAAAAAAATAAATGCATATATTGATGATCCATATTCATGGGTAAACAAAAGAAATTGTGTTGGAATTGAAAAGGATTACAGACTTGCCAAAACAACTAAAATAGCAACGTTTCTTAATGGAGATGGTAATGCTGAAATAATTAGTGGAGACGGAATTAACAAATTTAATTCTAAGGATTATGAAAATACAATTTTAAATTCAAGTAAAAATAAAATTGAAAAGTTTGATTTTGTTATATCAAATCCACCATATTCAATAGATGGATTTATGAGAAATTTTTCAAAGAATGGAATTACTCCAGAATCAGGCGATTTTTCATTATTAAAAAAATTAAATTATACAGATTCTGCAATAGAAACATTTTTTGTTGAAAGAACAGAACAACTTTTAGTTAATAATGGATATTGTGCAATTGTATTGCCACAATCTATTCTATCAAATTCAAAATATGAAAATATGAGAAGATTCATGTTTAAAAATTTTGAAATAAAAGCTTTAGTTATGACATCAGATATTACTTTTTCAGGAACAACAACATCACCAGTTATATTATTTTTAAAGAAGACAAAAGTACCAAATAAGCATTACAAAACATTAGTAGTAGGATCACCAAAATACATGAAACCAACTGGAAGTAAAATGAAAGATCAGGAAATTAAATTTCTTGGTTATGAATTTAGTACAAATAGGGCAAAGTCAGGAATTACTATAAAAGATAATTCAATATTATCAAAAATATCACCTATAATAAATAATTTTATTTCTAACGATGAAATAAATATACCTAAAAATTTATCTAATTTAGTGTATAGTAAATATTTTGATGATATATTATTAAATTCTTCTAAAGAATATTGCGGAGATATATATCCAAAATATAATCTTAGTGAGGGTAAACCATTATCTAATTATTGCAAGATTAATTGTAGAACAACAGAGGATTTCGATAAAATGCCATCTGATTATCTTGAAATAGGGGGCTTATCTACATTACAAACTAGTGAAAAAAAGAAAACAACTAATAGATTCTGCAAAAAAGGTGATATTCTAGTCTCTAGTTTATGTCCAAAAAGAAATCAAATTAAAATAGCGGATAAAGATTATATGGTTACAACAGCAATACATGTATTATCTGATTTTGAAAGTGAAGAGATAAAAGAAAAAATTTATGAAAAAATTAGATCTGATGAAGTTTTAGAACAAATGAATTCTTTACTTGATGGTTTTAAAATTACTTATGCTAAAATTTCAGATGCAAATTTAATTAATAATATATTAATTAATATATAAAAAATAACTAGTTCTTTTTTGAACTAGTTATTTTAATAATCAAATAGTTTACAATTATAGTCAAATAATAAATCATTAATAGTAGATATTTTATAAATTTTATTAATAAAACAAAATCTAATTATTAAATCATAACGATTATTCTTTGGTAATGAATACGATGCACTATTTAAAAGTGTATCAATTTCTTGTTCATTAAGTTCAAGTGATAATCCTAAAAGAATAACAGTTTCTTTACTTGGATGATATTTTTTATCATTTCTTATTTTTGAAAATAATCTTCTATCAATATGTACTTTATTATAAACATCACTATCTTTTAAATTTCTATCATCTATCATTTTAAAAAGAGTTGTTTGAAAGTCACTATATTTGTTTTCATTGTTTTCAATATATTTATCTATACTAGAATCATTTATTTCATTAGTAATATCAATTGATGAAATACTGTAGTATTCATTTTCTTCAAATTCATCATTTTTAGATACGTCTTTTATTCTTGTTATAAAGTTTTTAAAAAGTTTTTTTCTGTTACTATTTTTGTATAAATTTTCTTCTAAATATTGTTTAAGTTCTTCTTTCATATATATCATCCCCTTTCATGAACTATTATACCATATAGTATATATTTGTCGCTTATTTGGCGACCAATTTTAAATTTTATTTTGATAATATATTGGTGAAAAGAGGAGTGAGAATAATGAAAAAAGAAGTAACAGATATTGTTTTTTTACTTGATAGAAGCGGTTCAATGTCAGGATTGGAAAATGATACCATAAAAAGTTATAATAATTATTTAGAAAGGATGAAAAGTCAAAATGTAAGAGTAACAACAGTATTATTTGATGATAAGTATGAAATGATTACAGAACAAACAGATATTAAAAATGTAAAAAAGATGGATAAAAGAACATATTACACAAGAGGAAGTACTGCACTATTAGATGCGATTAGTAAGACTATAAAATACTTAGATAATATAAATCCAAAAAAAGTTTTATTTATTATAACAACAGATGGATATGAAAATTCATCTATAGAGTATAGTAAGAATATGATAAAAAAGTTAATTGAAAGTCATAATAATTGGGAATTTATATTTTTAGGTGCTGATATTGATTCATATACAGAGGCTTGTTCTATAGGTATAAAAGAAAATAGAATTTCAAATTATTGTAAATCTAAAAATGGGGTAAAAAAAGTTTTTGATAGGTTAAAAAATTTATCAGAGATGTATTACGAAAGTAATTGCATTTCAGAAGATTGGAATGATGGATTAGAGGATGATTAAAATATAAGGAAAAACAAAATCTCAATAAAATGAGATTTTTTTAGTATTTTTGCATAATGTAGTAATATTGTAGTAAAATTGTAGAAATATGTTGACAATGAATTTTTCTGGTGATATATTTAATTCAGGAGGTTGAGAAATTTATGGGTAATGTAAGTGAAAAAATGACAAAAGAAGAATTATTGGAGTTATTTAGTAAGTATGATTTAGTTGAGTTAACTGCGATGAATACAGTTTTAAATTATGCAAAAGATGTTGATACAATGGAAGCAGAAACTGTAATTAGAAAAGTATTTAATGATGCGGATGATGAAGTTAGTGAAGATTATGGACTTTTTATGCGTCATTATACACCTTCAATGTCTATGATCAATAAAAAATCAGATTTATTAACTAAGAAAGAGGCAAAATATTTATTAGAATTTGCAAATGATGCTAAAAAATTTTTTGAAGATATTAAATTATCTAAACCTGATGCTAATGTTGAACATGAATTACTTGAACTATACAAAATAACAGATTCATTAAATTCAATAGCATCAAGAAATGTTATAAAATTAAATTTAAGAAAAAAGGAATAATGTATTGTGAGGTAAAAAAATGGAAAATAAAACAAGCGCTATTAACATACAAGTAGATAGTAATGTAAAAAAAGAAGCAACAGACGTATTAACTGAACTTGGTTTATCAATGAGTTCTGCAATAAATTTATTTTTAAAACAAGTTGTTAAAAAAAATGGTATTCCATTTGAAATAACTAATGTATCACCTAAGAAAAAAATACTAGATGTTGTGTGTGGATTAATTATGAAAGATGGGAAATGCTTAATTGCACAAAGAAAAAAAGAGGATCATTTATATGGTAAATGGGAATTTCCAGGTGGAAGAAGAGTAGGTCTTGAAGATGAAAAGAAAACTCTTGATAGAGCATTTACTGAAGTACTTGGAATTAATACAAAAATAAATGATTATATTACACATAGTATATGTGAATATCCAGGTCATATAGTAGACTTAAAATTATATGAATGTGATTATATAAGTGGTGATTTTAAATTAAATATTCATTCAGATTATAAATGGGTAGCAATTGAAGAACTATTAGATTATGATTTAGCAGATGCAGACGTTATCTTAACTAAATTCTTAATAAAAAAATATATAGAAGATGCTAAAGAAAATAATAAATAAAGGAGTGCATAAAAATGGTGGATTTTAGAAAATTACAAAAAGATGTTTATCAAAATAAAGTTGATAAAGGATTTAATACAACAGATGTAAATAAGGAGTTTTGTTTAACATACGCAGAACTTGCAGAAGCATATGATGCTTGGCTTAAGAAAAAAGATGATGTTGGCGAAGAACTTGCAGATGTTGTTATATTTACAATGGGATTATCAGAAATATTAGGTGTAGACTTAGAAAGTGAAATAATTAATAAAATTAATAAAAACTCTAAAAGAGTTTATAAGACTGTAGATGGAGTTTTAATGAAAGTAAAATCAGAATAATATAAAATAAATTAAACAAAAAAATATAAAATATTAAAATTAGTAGAAGAATAGAGAAAAATTACTATGGATGAATTAAAATTTGATAAAATAGTTAAATCTAATTTAGAAGATATTGCAATAATTGAATATGGAATAATTGAAGGAAATAATACAATTGTTTTTATAAAATCTGGACAAAATGGTTCAATATATGGTTATAACAATAAATATATTAAAATGGCTAAAAGATTAAATAAAAAATATAAGTGTACAGTAATATGTTCATCAAATCCATTTGATGGAAACAATCCTCTTGATAATGCATTTACTGTAATAGAAAAATATGCATCAAAATTTGAAGATTATAAAGTGTATTATTTAGGTTTTTCAAATGGTGCATTGATAGGGGCATATTTTGGTATAAATTATCCTAAAATAAAAAGAATGTTACTTGTAAATATGCCTTTAATTTATGATATAAATTTAATAAAAAATAATCTTAATAATTTTAATAATGAAAAAATAACAATTGTATATGGATCACTTGATTATTCTATTAATTCACTTGAAAATATTAAGGATATTAAGTCAAATAGAATGGATATTAAAGTTGTTCCAAATGAAGATCATTATTTTAGTAAAGATGAAGAAGATTTTTACTCTTTACCTGAAAAATATTTGTTTTATAAAGAATAAAACTTATGAATATGAAAATAGAACCAAAAATTCTATTTTTTTAATATAAAAAATATATTCCAAAAATATTGTTTAATCATAAACTATATTGGGAGAGTAATATATATGAATAACATAAATAAGGATTTTTGTTGTGATGATTTTTCAAAGGCAAAGAAAATACTAGAAGGCGCAAATAGTTGTAAATATTGTTATGTATTAGGTCCAACAGGACCACAAGGTGGTCCAGGCCCAATTGGTCCACAAGGAGAAATCGGTCCAAAAGGTGACATGGGTCTTCAAGGACCTAAGGGTGATAGAGGAGATATTGGTCCAACAGGACCTAAAGGAGAAAATGGACCTACTACAATTACAGTAGAATCAACTTCTTTAGCAGAAGTAACAAATACTGGAACCAATAAGGATGTTATTTTAAATTTCAAAATACCAAAAGGCGCAACTGGTGAAATGTGCCCTAAGGGTGAAAAAGGCGATATAGGACCTAGAGGACTTCCTGGTGAAATAGGTATTAGTCAGGCTATTACAATAGATGGGACAGAAACAATAGAACCAAACGAACTTGCAGAAGTGCAAGATGATTTTGAAAGTAATATTCATCATTTGACATTCTATATACCAAAAGGAGAAAAGGGTGAAAAGGGTGATCAAGGAGAAGTGGGACCAAGAGGACCCGCAGAACCTGCCCCAGATGTTGCATATGGTGAAAGATATTTAGATTTAGAACAAGAATTAGTTTTAACAAAGGATCGAGATACAGTAGTTCCTTTAAATTTAGGGGGACCTGCATTTTTACATATTTTGATACTGAAAACACTATTGAAATAAAACAAAATGGTTTCTATTTAATATCATATTTCTTTAGTGCATCACCTAGTGAGGACTGTAAGATAACAGCTATGGTAAAATATAATGATTTATTATTCCAGGCATGTAATGTAACAACTGACATGAAAGCAAATACTATTGGAAATATTACTAATACAATAATAGGAGCATTAAATGATGGAGACAAGGTTACATTATGTGTAAGGTCATCAGTAAATACAACATTAACATTTGATGGAAGCACTAGCGCTAATCTAGTATTAGTAAGAATTCACTAATTAAAAGGCTTATATAATGAAATATAAGTCTTCTTTTTTTGCAATTTGATTTTGTATTTTTTTAAGCATATGATTATTGTTTTTATAATAATCATAATATGTACCCTTGATTATTTTATTAATTAATGTTATTATAAATACGCTTTTATAAGGGGGATTTTTATGGGAATAATATCTAATTTTGAAGGACAAAGTCAAATAAGAAATTTATTAAATAATGAGAATTATGATAAAGAAAAAGCGGATCAATTCTTAAAAAATAATGCTAGTATACCTATGTCTTCAGAATTATTCTATGATACAGATAGATATATCAGAATGCAACAAAGTAAAATACAAGAAACGGATGCAGTATTTAAGTCCCCAAAATTATCACCAGAATTAAAAAAGGTTTTAATGTGTGAAAAGTTACCATTTAGAACTAGGACAAAAGATATGATAAGATATAATTTGATACAGGATTATTTAGATCGTGTCCTTTATATAACACATTCTTCATGCATATATGATAATATAAAATATTTTAATGCAGTTCCTGAAAGAAATATTCAATATGTTAGAGGTTATTTTGAATATAATGGAATAGATCTAAATAATAAAAAATCAATCGGGGATATATTTTGCAATTATGGTAATCCATATAAAGATCCAGATGGTATAAAACGCGATTTTGAAAAAATTGATAACCTTATTGAAGATAAAAGAAATAGTGCATTAGGAAGATATGGAGAACTTGAAATATATAATATGTTAAAAGAAAATTTAAAACTAGAAGAAGAAATAAAGTGGGTTTCCAAAGATGTTGGAGATTTATTTGGCTATGATATTATAATTAGTAATGTAATGACAGGTGAAGTTAAATTAATCGAAGTTAAGACATCCTATAATAATGGAGGCGAATTAACTTTATCTTTAAATGAATATAATAAACTACAAGAATCAATTAAAAATGGTATTGAATATGAAATGTACAAAGTTGAATATGTGAATGGTGAAAGAAAATTATTTAAAGTAACACATGATCATGATGAATATTATACTGTAGAAAATTTAATTACTGGCATCAAGAGTAATATGTTCTTTGATCAAAGTAGAATTAATCCAGAAAAAAAAAGGAATATGTTTAAAACTTTCTGATTTGCCTTTAGTAGCATACTCTAATTATGTACCTAGAAAGGAACTATAATATGGGAAAACAAGTATTATATCATATACATAAAATCGAGGGTAAGGATAGTACGGGTAAGTTTTGGAAAGAAAATAAAGAGATAAAAGTGGATGATAAGTTTAAAAATGGAATGCTTAAAAGATATAATGAATTTACAACTAAAACTTCAATTTTAGATGTAGATGGCAATATAATTGATAAGAATATACATGATTATTTAGCAAGGGCTTTATTTGAAATAAATAGTGGTAAAAAATTTTCAAAACAAGAACTAGAAGAAATTTTAAAATTATCATATCGTGCTTCCTATTATGGAAATATGTTTAAAAGAGAAACAGCATTAGAAAATTATAGAAAAGATAATGTTAGTACATTGCCCAGTAGATTACATACAATTTATTTAACTGATGAAAAAGGAATAGATTATTGGGTAAATGCTTTACAAACAGATAATTATACACTATATAGAGTAGAAGCAAGTGGTGAAATATTTAAAACAAATGAACAATTAATACCAGAAGAGATGTTAAGTTATAAAGATGTTTATGAAAGTGCATATAATTATTGGCATCCAAACTTTAAACATGTACCAGATTATACAAATGAATATTTGGTAAAAGGAAAAGTAAAAGTACTTGAAAAAATAAAATAGATGAGGTAAAACGTGGATAATATAGCAAAAAAAGAATGTCAAAATGATGTAATAAACTTACTTCAAGAAAAAGAATATAATGAGGATGGAGTAAGGATGTTTTTTAGAAATTTTGTCAACATAGAAGTAGAAGAACAATTAAAAGATGAAGTAAATAAATATAAAGAAAAACAAAAAAGAAGAATAATCGATGTATATAATGCATTTAATGAAGATACTCCTAATGAAATAAAGAAAATAAAAATGGTAGAAAGATTACCATTTAGAACAGCATTAAGAGATTATGAAAGATATTTTAAAATACAGTGCATATTATCAAAATTGTTATATAATGGTACTCATGATTTTAATGTATATAAAGTGATACCATATTATGAAGCAATTAGTTTAGATGATATAGAAAAAATAAAAGAATATTTAGAAAATAATGGCATATATTTAAAAAATGAAAACTTTATTAAAGATAAATTATGCAATTATGGAGAGCTATATAAAGATGAAGATGGAATAAAAAAGGATTTTGATAGATTGTCCCATCATCACGAATATATATTAAAGGAAAATTCAGATTTAATTATTAGAAGATATAGTGAATTATGTATATATAATATGCTTAAAAATAATTTAAAAAGTTATGAAGAAATAAAATGGGGTTCCAAAGATGTTTGTGATGCATTAGGATACAATATAATAGTTATTGATAAACTTCTTTCAAGTGTTAAAATGATAAATGTTAAATCAACATATTTAAAAAATGATCCATTAGAAGATTGTTTGGTATTAACAAAAGAGGAGTATAAAAAATTAGAAGAATCAAATAAAAATAATGTACCATATATAATGTATAAGATAAATTATGATTTAGATAATTTTGTTGCTGAATTTTATAAGATTGAACATAAAAGTAATGGTATTTATGCAGTTACAAATTTAAATGATAATACTACGTATGAAAGTACATTTGTTAAAGATAATGAAACAGATGGTAATATGAAAATAAAGATAAAAGAAACAATTAAAGTAAAAGAAGAACCACATAAATTAAAACTAAAATTAAGTTAATAGGCTAAAAAAGTCTATTTTTTTTATTTTTTGTCAAAAAAAGTTGACATTTTTGAAATATAGTCATATACTATACCAGTATACTGATTTGGTATATTGGTATAGGAAGTGATAAAATGAATAAAAAAGAGGAAGTAATAAACGCAGCAAGAGATCTTTTTACTAAGTATGGATACAAAAAAGTATCTATGGATGAAATAGCAAAAGAAGCAAATGTTACTAAAAAAACTATTTATTCTTACTTCAGTGATAAAGAAGCAATGTTTAAATATTTTGCAAGTGAAGAACTTCAAAGTATGAAAGAAAAAATAGAAAATGATGTAAATAGCAGCACTTCATTTATAGATAAAGTATCTAAAATACTTTATGAATCATTACTTTTTAGAAAGAATAGTGATTTAATAAAGACTATTATTAAAGAGATATCCAAAAGTAACACTGCAGAATGCATTTCTTTTTTAAAGTTTTATGATGGTGAAATTGTTAGCTATATAGAAGAAAAAATAAAACAAGAAATTCAAAATAAAACAATAAAGAAATGTGATGCACACTTAACTGCATTTATTATTTACAAAGTATATTCATCAATATTATTTGAATATGATAGAGAAATTGATGAAGAAAAAGTAACCAAAGAAGTTACAAACATATTAAAAGATGGTTTATTAAATTAGGGAGGTTTTAAATATGAAAAATAAAAATCATAAGTTTTTTAATTATGTCATAATTGCAGCCGTATTAATAATTCCATTTATGTATAGCTTTTTCTATTTAAAAGCATATTGGAATCCATATGGTGAAGGTAATATAGATAATTTACCTGTTGCAATAGTAAATGAAGATAAAGGTTCTAAAGGTGAAGAACTAGTAAAAGAAATAAAAGATAGTAAAAAATTAAAATTATCAGTAGTTGATAGTACAAAGGCAGAAGATGGACTTTATAATAAAGATTATTATGCTGTTATAAATATTCCAGAAGATTTTACAGAAAGTATGGAAAGTGCTAGTACAACAAATAAGAAACACGCAACTATCACATATTCACCTAATCAAAAATCAAATTATCTAGCAAGTCAAATAATTAACAATGTAGTTAATGTAGTTGAAAAAAATCTAGATAATAAAGTAAATTCAGAAATAGTAGGTACTTTATCTGATACAGTTAAAGAAGTACCTGATAAACTTGAAACAATAAGTGATGGATTTGATAAATTAAATGATGGAACTAATCAGTTAAAAGAAGGATCAAATACACTTACAAGTGGAACAGAAAGTTTAAAACAAAATTATGCTAAATTTAATGAAGGCGTAAAAAGTTTACAAAGTGGTACAAATACACTTGCTAGTGGAGCAAAAGAATTTAATCAGTTAACAAGTGGACTATCTACTATGCAAACTGGTGTCACAAATTTAAAAAATGGTAGTGATGCATTTACAACTGGTTTAAATAGTTATGTAACAGGTGTTAATTCTGCACTTTCAAACACTAATAATTTAGCAAGTATAGTTGTAAGTACAACGTGTGCAAGAATAGAAGCAGGAGATAGTACAATTACAGAATATGATAAAAATGCTTGCTTAATTGCAAAAGGAATGCTTGCTAATAATGCAAATTATGGTGGAACAAATGCTATAAATTATTTAACTATTAGTGGTAATAAATTAAATTCAAGCAATCAAGAAATAAATGCTGGAATAAATACTTTAAATAGTAGTGTATCATCACTTGGTACAGTAAATGAAAAAATAACTAAACTACAAAATGGTGCAAATAGTCTTCTTGAAGGAGCAAACACGTTATATAGTAGTTCAGAACAAATAATGAATGGTATTAATACTTTAAATGATGGAGCAAATACCTTAAATAGTGGAATAAATACTTTAAATAATAGTGTATCATCTGCTAAAAATGAATTAAATGAAAACATTGAAAACACTAAAAAAGAAGTAGCAAAAGTAAATGGATTAAAAGAATATAGTAATGAACCTGTTAAAGTTGATACAGAAGCTGTTAATGAAGTATCAAGTTATGGTACTGCATTCTCACCATTCTTTATATCAATCGCATTATGGGTTGGATGCTTAATGCTTTATATAGTATTATATTTTGATAAAGAAGAAAGATTTAAAAGGTTATCAATTAATAATCCAAAACTTTTACAAAGAACATTATGTTATCATGGACTTGCAACGCTCGCAGGTATAATACTTGGAATATTATTACAAATATTATTAGATTTTGAAATAACTAACATTTTATTATATTATGTTTCAATAGTATTAATTGCTAATACATTTGTTGCTATAATTGAATTATTAATAGTAAACTTTAAAGATATTGGTAAATTTATTGCTCTTATCTTACTTGTACTTCAATTAGCCGCAGCAGGAGGAACATTCCCAATAGAAACAGTAACAAAAGGATTTAGATGGTTACATAAAGTTCTTCCAATGACATATACAATAGATTTATTAAGAGAAAGTTTAGTAACAATTGAATCTAAATTATTAACTCATAACTTTATCATTGTATTTATAATATTTATTGTATTCTTTGGTATTAATATTGCTCATGATATAATAAGACAAAAGAAAAATAAATAATTCAAATGGTGCATATGCATCATTTTTTCTTTACATTAAAAATATGTAAAACTTATGTAAAAAGTGTAAAAAATATTCTTTATATCATTAAAATATGTTAAACTAGTTTTAGTAAAATAGGAAGTGAATATATGAAAACAAAAAAGAAAAAATCAAACTGGATAAAATTTATAGTATTTTTAGTAATAATATTTTTAGTATTAATGATTTCTTCAATAGCGTTATTTATAAATTATAAAACAAATAAGGTAAATAAATCATTATCTTATAATGAAACAGGGGAGTTATCTTATTTAGTTTGTTTAAATAAAAATGATATTATAAAAGATGAATGTATTAGTGAAAAAAGAAGTTTTATATCTGATATGATAGATAAAATAAAATTTAAACTTGATTATAGTTTAAAATCAACTGATATAGCAAATTATAATTATTCATATGAAATACTTGCTGAAACAATAATAAGCGAAAAAGGTTCATCAGATAAAATATTATATAAAGATAGTAAAGTGATTGGAAAAAATAGTTATAATAAAGATAAAAAAGATACTATTAGTATAAATGATGATTTTAATATTAATTTTAGTGATTATAATAAGGTTGTTACTAATTTTAAAAATCAATATCCAGTAGATGTGGATGGTAATTTAATAATAACTGTAAATGTAAATATAAATGGTGAAAAAGAAGGTATAAATGAAGACATTAAAAATAATTATGATTTAAAAGTAATTGTACCTCTTGGAAAAGAAACAACAGAAATAAAAGATTTTATAACTACAATAGATAATAATGGTTCAATTAATAACTATGAGAAAACAAAAGAAGGATATACTTTATTCTCACTTTTATGTGATATAGTTTATAAATTAGATATATTATATGTAATATTTGTTTTTGTATTTATATTTAAAATAATGCCAAAAATGAGTGGATATAATTTAGAATTAAAAAGGGTATTAAAAGAATATGATAAAATGATTGTAAATGTAAATTCAATGCCAGAATTAGGTGATTTACAAGTGATGGAAGTATCAAACTTTAGTGAACTAGTAGACGCTAAAAAGAATTTAAATAAACCAATAATGTACTTTGATAATTATGATAGAAATGAAGTAATATTTGTTGTAAAATCAGATAGTGATGCATTTGTTTATATAATGAATAAATATGATAAATAAAAAAATTATAGGTTTTCTATAATTTTTTTTACTATTTCTGTACTTCTTTCTCCTGCTTCTTTTTCAAAATCATCATTACCATCAGCAAAATCAGAAACAGTTCTAATACATACAAAAGGAACATTATTTTTTCTTGATATATGACCAATACTTGCACTTTCCATATCAACAATAGTTGCTTTTGTTCTATTATATATTTCATCTCTTACTTTAGAATCAGTAACAAAACAGTCACCACTAGTAATAGGAGATACATAATAATTAACATTTTCTTTTTTTAATATATCTTCTGTAATACTAATTAATTTTTCATCAGCTTTTATATTTCCATCATCAGGAGTAGAATATTTCATAATTCTAATAGGAGTAAAATCATGATATGTTACAAAAGATGATATAACTGTATCCATAACTTTTAATTTATCTGTTAAACTACCAGCGCATCCGGTATTAATAATATAGTTTGGCATATATTTATCAATTATATATTGTGTATTCGCCGCAGAATTTACTTTACCAATACCACTTTTACTAAGAATTATTTCTTTATTGCAAAAAATTCCTACATAAATATCATTATTATCTTCTTTTTTTAAATTTAATGTTGTTTTTAAATTTTCAACTTCAACATCCATTGCGCCAATAACCGCAATCTTCATACTTTATCACCTCATGAACTTAATTATATCAAAATTTTGAATAAAATGTAGTATTTTGTCAGAAAATATAAAAGGTGATATGTATGAAAACTATATTTAAAATAATTTTAATTATTATATTATTTCTTTTTTTATTTATTTTTATAGGAAAAAATAATGATTCTAAGACTGTTTTTATGGAGAATGAAAGAAATGGTAATCATTATAAATTAATATTTTCTAAAGAACCATTAACAATAAGAACTATTAAATTAAAATTAACTCCTTTTATTAATAATGGCTATATAACAAAAATATATGTAAAGTATGATGAAAATTTAAAAGATTATTTTAAGGATAAGGAATATTTTTCTTTTGATAACTCAAGTATTAATACAGGAATAGATACTTTAAAAAAAGAATATTTAAATGTATTAAGTTCAAATTATTTATATAATGAAATAGAAAAAGATATAAATGATGTATCAATAGAAAGTGTAGATGTATATGCAGAAGAAAGTGTAATTAATAATTTTAAGAATAAATTTAAAAATGTAATAGTAGAAAAGATAAATGAAAAGTATTAATAAATTGTAATTATTGTAATATAATTTAATGAAAAAAGATAAAAAGTAAAAAATATTGTCAAAAAATTAAAAAAATATATTGAAATGTTATTTAAATTATGGTAAGATTAATACTGTCATGGACCCTTAGCTCAGTTGGTTAGAGCATCCGGCTCATAACCGGGCGGTCGTAGGTTCGAGTCCTACAGGGTCCACCATTTATATAATTGTGCAGGTGTGGCGAAATTGGCAGACGCGCTAGACTTAGGATCTAGTTCCTTACGGAGTGGGGGTTCAAGTCCCTTCACCTGCACCAATTTGAATATTAAGAAATCAATCGATATAGGTTGATTTTTTTATTTAAAAAAATATATTTTCTATAAAATATAAAAAAGTATGTTATAATGATTAAAAACAGGAGGGTACTATGGGTAGATTATATGAAGCAAAAGTAGATGCAAAAAGATGGAAAATTGTTGAAATTGATAACGAGAATTATCATTCTTATAAACTTATTGATAAGGAAAAAGAAGAGATTTATTATTTGTATCACATTATAGGTGTTGAACAAGTTGCAGAAGATGAGTTCTTAATTTATAAAAGAGCAAATCGCGATGAATTTGAAATAGTCAGATATAAGTTGCAAAATTCTGAATTTTATAAATTGTTTGATAAAAACATTGGTGACTTTTATTTTATATCTGATGATAGAATAATGTTAACGTACTATGCAAAAGATGCTTCATGCCGTTGCGATGGAATTTATTCAATAAAAGAAAATAAATTATTAGAGGAAGCTAAATGGTTAAACATGGCTAGGGTTGATATATATAAAGATGATGATAATTCTGATGAGATTAAAATATACGTAGAGGAAAATCTTTGTTCATGCATATTAAACAATCCTAAACTATTATTTACAGTAGATCCTAATACATTACAACCAAATTCTGATTGTTATAGTCAACTTAGAGACAGTTATATAAAAGTAAGTAGTAAAGAAGATATTGAAAGTATTAGATTAGAAGAACAAAAATATATAAGAATTATTGAAAAAGAAATGCTTGAAAAAGAACATGAACAATTGCAAAAAGCAAAAACAAAAATATTATCAAGAACAAACGAAACAAAGTAGCATGAGATTATTGCTACTTTTTCTATTTCTTTGTAAAATGAATATAGTAATTGATATAAATTGTTTGTTTTTTATAAAAGAGTTGTAAAATATTTGTTGTATGTACTAATTTGAATATTAAGAAATGAACTATTTTTTAAATTTTAATTAATCAATTAATGTTAATATGAATATACTAAAATAGTTGTCAAAAAGGAGTGAAGTAACATTATGTACTTAACAACAGAAAAAATAAATGAATTAGATGATGAAAATACTGTTAAAGTATTACGATCTTATTTTTATTTTTTATATGCAAAATTTAATTTGCTAGAACATAAAGATGTAAAAAATGCATTAATATTTAAAAAATATATTGAATTAGATGATATTAATGATGTTAATGAATATATAGTAATTAGTGTAAAAGACATTAAAAATATGCTTTCATGTTCAGGAGAGGAATATGAAAGAATTCTTCCAATAGAAGAAAATAGTAATAAATCAAAAAAATTAGTAAAAGATTTTGATAATATTTAAAAATTGTGATATTATATTACCTGTCAAAAATTTTGGTGGTGTTAATATGATAAAATATAATATTTATAATTTAGTAGTAGTTTTTTGTAATATTGGAAATGGTAAAATACAATGTTTCATATGTAAAGAAAAGAGAGATAAATATGTTGAAATATTTTCTCATGGAATAATACCTATAGAACAAGTAAAATCTGTTTCTCCACTTTCAGATTATTATTACCGTGAATTAGTAAAAGAAGATATGTCTTCATATGTAGATAAAAAAGAACTCTTAAGTAAGTTTTGTTTTATAAATCAAAATGCTAATTCATATTATTTAGAAGCTTTAGAGTATGAAGAAGAACCTGAAGTAGATTATAAAAGATTAAGACTTAAAAATAATTTTAAAGTAATAAAAGGTGGAAAAACTAATAAAAAAAGTTACCTTCTTAGTAATAGAAAGTAACTTTTTAATTTGCACTTTTTTGTCTTCTTCTTAGTTGATATATAGATATTTCTTCTTTTTTATCTTCACTATTAAAATATGGTTTTAAAGAATTTTCATCAACAAATAAACTATTGCTGCCTCTTGAATGAGTAGGCATAATAGTTTTCCATAAATTATAATCTCTTTGCGCATCATCTTTATAAATTTTAAGATAATCAAGAATAGAATTAAAATTTTCTAAGTCTATATATCCACCATTTTTTGTTTTTACAAGAACTGCATTTTCTTTATAAAGTTCATCCTCTGATTCAATATAACCAAAAGAATTTAAACTAACACATTCTTCACCAATAAACACATTTCCTGTAAATCTTGAATGACTTATATATTTTGTGCATCTTTTTATATTCCCTATAAAAACTTTATCCGGTTTCATTTTTCCCTATTTTCTCCTTCGTGCTAGAATATTATATATAATAATTAAAAAAACTTCAAGTAGTATATTTTAAAAAATTTGATACATACTATTTATGGTGAATAATATGTACTATTTAAATTGTTTTTTTATTTATTCTTTTATTGGTTTTGTATATGAAAATATAATTGAGTTTGTAAGAGGTAAAAAGCCTGGAAGCGGAATGCTTTATGGACCATTTACTCCTATATATGGAATAGGTGCTTTACTAATATTAGTTATTTCAAAATTTATATTTAATATACTTAATTTAAATAAGGTACTAGAAGTAATAATTATAGTTCTTTCTTTAACAATTATTTTAACAGTTTTAGAATGGATAGGTGGAATATTAATAGAAAAAATATTTCATGTTACATTTTGGGATTATAGTAATTTTAAATTTCATATTGGAAAATATATTGCACTTGAAGTATCATTTATATGGGCACTAGGATCTTTACTTGTCATATATGTACTTCAACCATTAATTAATAAATTTATATTTTCTATTCCAAGTTATGTTACATATATATTAATAATTATATTTACTATTGATTTAGTCGTTACTTTTTCTAGTAAAAAAGTTCATAAATAAAGTATTAATTTATTATTTTGGATAAAAATATAAATGGAGGAATTAAAATGAATGAAAATGTAGAATTATTAAACTATATACACGAAGACTCTTTAATGGGAATATCATCACTTACTACAATGATTAGAAAATTAAATGATAAAGATAACAAAATAAAAAAATTAATTGAGTCTGAATTGAAAGATTATGAACATTATAAAAAAGAAAGCGAAAAAATGTTAAAAAAATATAAGGGTGAGGTATTAGAAGCAAGTATAATGGCAAAAACTATGGCTAAAATGAAACTTAATTTTGATATTATGAAAGATAATAGTGACTCAAAAATCGCAGATATTTTAACAAGAGGATTTACAATGGGTACAATAGATATGAATAAAAAAATAGATGAATATAAAAAGAGCGCTGATAAAAGTGTTTTAAAACTTGCTAAAGAATTTTTAGAATTTCAAAATAAAAATATAGAACTTTTAAAGGAATATTTATAGAATATTCCTTGTTTTTATTTTTATATAGTATTACAATTATTATAGTAGGTGAGGTAATAAAATGAATATATTTGTAAGTTGTTCATCAAGTGATAAAATAAGCGATGAATATAAAGTAGTAACAAGATTTTTAATGGAAAATATAAGTAAAGATAATGACTTAGTATTTGGATGCGCAAATAGAGGACTAATGGGGATTTGTTATAACGAATTTCTAAAAAATAATAGAAAAATAACAGGTGTTTGTTATGAAATGTACAAAAGTGATTTAGAAGGCTTAAAATTAGATGAAGTACATATGGTAAAAACACTAGAAGAAAGTAATAGATTTTTAGAAGAAAATGCAGATATTATATTAATTTTACCTGGTGCATTTGGAACATTATCAGAATTTATTGACATATTAGAACATAAAAGAACTAAACTCCATAATAAAGAAATGATTATATTTAATATAAATGGTTTTTATGATGATTTAATAAATATGTTTAACAAAATATATAAAAAAGTATCTAATGACTATGACTTTAATTCATTATGTAAAGTGTTTAATACAGCATTAGATGTAACAAATTATATAGAGGAGAATAATTAATTCTTCTTTTTTTATTAAAAAGTATTTATTTTTTATAAAATTGTGATATAATTAAATAGTCAAAAAATTTATGTGTCTCCTTAGCTCAGTTGGTAGAGCAACTGACTCTTAATCAGTGGGTCTAGGGTTCGAATCCCTAAGGGGACACCATTTTAGGTAGTAAATTCAAACAGAGATGTTTGAATTTTTTGACCCTTTAAAGAGAAAATATAATGAATGGAGAAGAATAAAAGTGACAAAAGAAATTTATACAGGAAGTAAAGAAAATTGTAAAAAAGGTAATTTAATACTTATAAACGAATCATCAGATGATTCAAAGTATAGAGTTATAGATAAACTTAATTTTAATGAAGAATTAGTAGAAAGTTTACCAGACATAGATAGTGGAATGCAGGAAATTATTAAAAGTTTTTACTGCTCAGAACTATATTATAATAAGGTTTTAAAACATATTGACCCTATAGAATTATTAGACGAGTTAGGAGATAATCCAATATTAGTTTCTAGTAAAGAAAGCAAAGAATTTGATTATAGACACTTGGTTGCGCTCTATCTAGAATTATTTTTAGGAATAAAATCAAAAGAAATATTAATAGATGAAAAAGGAAATATGAAAAATATTCCAAGACCAGATTATTTAAAATCAATGCTTGAATCTGTTATAAAAAGAAATTATCCAATGAATGGATTTGATAATATAAAAGATGCATATAGTTATAATAAAAATAGTGAAGATGTACCACATGTAAAAAGATTGACTATAATTTAAGAAAAAATTATAAATATTTTCTTTTTTTTCGTGGCTTAAATATTATTTGAAAATAAAAAAGTCAAATATTATATAAGTGAAAGGAGGAAAATATGCTTAATATAAAACAAAGACAACAAAATTTACAAACTTATTATTTATTTTATAATGGAAAGATTGATGGTATTGAAGGCGTAAATACAAAAAAGGCCTATAGATCTTTTCAAAAGTTTGTAGGGATAACAGTAGATGGAATATATGGAAGAAACACGAATGAAAAATTAGTAGGAGTAATAAAAGATTTACAAGGAAAGTTAAATTCACATGGTTATAATTTGGCAGTAGATGGAATCGCCGGAAATAATACAATAAATGCAATAAAAGATTTTCAAAAGAAAAATGGATTAGCAGTAGATGGAATCGCAGGAACAAATACATTTAAAAAATTAGACAATGAAAATAGATCAAGTACAAAATACAGATTTCCAGTAAACTATATCTATGTAAGTCAAACATATAAAAGTACACATAAAGCTGTAGATCTTGGATGGAGTAGTAAGTATTATGGAAAAAATCAAGACATATATGCATGTTATGATGGAACAGTAATAGTTAATTCATATGCTAGTGATGCAGGAAATTATGTGGCTATTAGACATGATAATGGAGATATAAGTAGATACTTACATTTGAAAAGTAGATCAAATTTAAAAGTAGGTACTAGAGTTCAAAAAGGAGAAAAAGTAGGAATAATGGGCACAACAGGTAGAAGTACAGGACCACATTTACACTTTGATTTAACAAAAAATGGTTCTAGGGTAAATCCTCTTGATTACTTATATGTTTATAGCGGTCAAATAGTAAATTCAAGTTCACAAAGTTTAGTAAGATATATTTAGACATAAGTAATTTACAAAATTAAAAATCCTTCATTTAATAATAGTGAAGGAGGTAATATATGAAGCAGAAAGGATTAATAGTATCATCAGATAATTTATTATCATCTTACAAAGATTTAAGTGATATTGAATTTGTAATTATAAGATTAGGTTTTACAGATTTTAATACAAAGAAAACAAAGCATATAGATAGTAAATTTTATGAAAATTATGAACTATCAAAAAAAGAAAAATTAAAAATAGGCTTATATTATGAATCTCGTGCAGTAACAATAGATGAAGCAAAAGATGAAATAGAATATTTTCTTCATTTACTAAAAAATAAAAACTTTGATTATCCAGTTATTATTGAATATGAGGATAATCATAACACTATTATTTATCATCCTTCTAGTCAAAAAAATATTAGTAAAGATATGTTTTTAAAGATAATTAATTATGAAGTTAATGAACTTAAAAAAAGTGGTTATGATGTAATAATTAAAACATATGAATCTTGGTATAAAAACATATTTATTAAAAATGTAGAAAATGTAAAATATTTTCTTGATGATAATAAAGAATATTTTGATGGTATATTGTATAAGGAAAACGATATTGTAATTAATAATTTAGATTGTAAAAATGTAAAAATAGAATTATCCGTTAGAGAAAATAACCTTCTTCTAAAGATAAAGAAATATATTAAAGCAGGGTATAAGATTATTAAGAAAAAAGTAGGAAAGTAGTGATATTTTCCTATTTTTGCGTAAAAAAGTAAAAAAAATCAAAAAATATCTTGCTTTTTATCTATTATTATTGTAAAATTAAATAGCATTGTTCATTTAATAATGTTTTGGACCTATAGCTCAGCTGGTTAGAGTGCACGCCTGATAAGCGTGAGGTCGATGGTTCAAGTCCATCTAGGTCCACCATTATGATATGGCCAGTTGGTGAAGTGGCTTAACACACCGCCCTTTCACGGCGGCATTCACGGGTTCGAATCCCGTACTGGTCACCATTTAAGAATTTAAATCCTTTATTGGATTTTTTTTTACTTTTTATTTATATATGTTATAATGTAAATATAATATTTGAGGTGATTAAATTGGCAAGTATTAGTACATATGTAAGAGACTATGGTAATAAAACATTTTTTGAAGAACCATTTAATGAAATAGATAATGTTGTGTTTTCTTCATTAATATATTTGAATTATGAAGATATAGTACCAGAAAATAGAAAATACATAAGATTAGAAGAAGCAGGAATAAAATATTTAGAAAAATATAGTTATTTTGAAATAAGTAAATTAGGAATAGCTCAAAAAGTTAGTTATCAGTTATTAAAGCAAGTTATTAATACAGTTAGATATAAAGATGTTCTTATGTATAACTTTAAGTATATTGCAGATTCTGATAGACAGTTTGGTGCGGTATGTTTTAAAGTTAAAAAGAATTTTATTTATGTTGCATTTGAAGGAACTGATAATTTATTAAGTGGGTGGAAAGAAGATTTTGAACTATCTTATAAATTTCCTGTTCCAGCACAAACACTTGCGATAGAATATATAAATAAATGTGTTAGATTTTATGATAAAAATATAATAGTTGGTGGACACTCAAAAGGTGGTAATTTGGCTCTTGTTTCATCAATGTTTGCAAAAAAACTTGTAAATAAAAAAATAAAGAAAATTTATAGTAATGATGGACCGGGTCTTAGAAAAGCAGAAATTGAATCAGATAATTATAAAAGGGTAAGAGATAGACTTATTCATATTGTACCTAATTATAGTTATATTGGTGTTCTTTTAAGACATGATAAATTTAAAGTTATAAAATCAACAAGAAGAGATTTTATGGCGCATTCTATTTCAACTTGGCAAACAGATGATACTTCCTTTAAAGAAGCATCTTTAAGTAAAATAAGTTCAAATTTAAGAGAAAGTATTATTTTATGGCTTGACGAACATGATGATGAGCAAAGAAGAAAGATGATTGAAACAGTATTTGAAGCACTTGAAAAAAGTGGTATAAAAGATACTAATGATTTCTTTAATATAAAAAAATCATTTAATATTGTAAAAAATATTAGAAATGTAGATGATGAAACTAAAGAACTTGTTATGAGTCTTATACAATTTAATATAAATTATTTGATAGAAAACAGTTAATAGAGCATTTTTTTGACAGAAATGTTCTTTTTTGATATTATATATCACGCTTTAAACGAGGTGATAAATGTGAAAAAGATAGATTTACAAGATTTTACATTAGAAAGTTTTGATTATGATAATAAAGAACATGTTAGTATGATAAATAAATTTGATTGGGATAAAGAAATAGATAAATACATTATAAAATATGATGATTCTTTTTCTGATCAAATAGCTAAGTATGAAGAAAAGCGTTCAAATGATATATATAATACATTATATATGGTTAGATTGTTGCTAACAGATGAAATAATAGGTGCATTTGGATTGGATGGTCCAAAAGAAGATTTATATCTTGAATATGCTATTTTAAAAAAATATAGAAATAAAGGATATTGTTTATCATTACTTAAAGAATTGTTAGAAAGAATAAAGAAAGATACTACACAAATAAGTCTTTTAATAGATAGAGATAATGAACCAAGTAAGTGTTTAGCGCTTAGGGTTGGTTTTGAAAAAGTTTGTGAAGATGAATATAATTATGATAAATATCAAATAAAATCTTAAAATTAATATTGACCTATCGCGTAAGAAATGGTAAAATTATATTGCGCGTTGGAGTGATACTCAAGAGGCTGAAGAGGCGCCCCTGCTAAGGGTGTAGGGTGGGTAACTGCCGCGAGGGTTCAAATCCCTCTCACTCCGCCATAGTGTAATTAACCTTTGTTTTACAAAGGTTTTTATTTTTGAAACCAAATATGAAACCAAGTAAATACTATAAATTATCTAATAAATCAACAATTTCGTCCTGAATCGTAGGGAATAAATGCATATAAGTTCTTTGCATAACTTCTATTGTATGTCCCATACGATTAGATAACATTAAGAAAAATTTAGCAGTATCAACTTTCATATTTTTTTCTTTAGAAACTTTTATATATTCATTTATTAATAATGATACGTGACTATGTCTAAATTCATGAATAGTTATCTCTTTAACACCAGATAATTCAAAATATTTGTGTTTATTTCTTGCAATGTTTGTTTCGGGTAAAAATCTTGTGTTCCCAAAGACAAACCAATTATTAGAATAATCAGTAAATTTCATTACTTCTTTTTTGTATTCTGATAATGTTTCATATAATGTTTTACTCATTTTTATTTTTCTATTTAAACTATTCTTTGTATTCGTTATTTTGTATTTTTCGCTAGTTTTGGTTGATATTATTTTATTTATTATTATTTCATTATTATTAAAATCTATATCATTCCAAGTTAAAGCCTGTATTTCTGACTTTCTAGTACCTGTATAAAATAGGGTTATAAAAAATGTTTTCCATAAATCATTATCAATAACTGATATAAATTGATTGAATTGTTCTAATGTTATATATCTTATTTTATTTTCATCTTTTACGACTTCGTCACTTTTTCTTTGAAATCTACCGAAAATTTGAACGGGATTAGATTCAATACCATAATTTTTCATAGCAAAATCAAAAATCAATTTTAATATATTGTAAACATTGTTCATATAACGTAGTGATAGGTCTTTTTTTTCTATTGTTTCAGCCCATTTGCGAATATCTGATACATTTATGTGATTTATGTAAGAACTCTTAAAATAAGGGTATATATGTAGGTTATAAACATTTTTATAACAATATACTGTAGATTCTTTTTTTATTTTATACATATAGTTAAAATATTCATCAGCGACTAAATCAAATCTTTTATTAATTGGATCATTATTTTTTAAAACAAATCTTGAATATGCAGTCACAACTTCATCAACTGATAAAAATTTTTCTGATGAATAATGTTTACCATTTTTATATTTTTTGAAAAAATACTTTCTGCCATCTTTAGTTGGTTTATTTTCGTATATAGTTATTCCTTTGTATCTAAAATTCCTCATTTTATCATCTCCTCTTGTAATTTGTTCGCTTTTTTGTTAAAATTAGTGTATAGAAAAAGCAAATATTCTTTTGGAATACTTTTTCTATGAGTTCGTTTAAGATAGTCGACTTTGGCGAGTGGGACTATCTTTTTTTTATTTGTTTGTTTCTGTTGTTATGTAATAATTAATAAAATAATATATTATAGCACCTAACCAACCTATATTTAGTGAAATAGGAATATTATAAGACTTAAATAATGAGGATAAAAAAATTAAAACTAACCAAGCAACAATACTGTTTATAGTACAAATTTTTTTACCTTTTTCATTTTCGAATTTCTTTCCATTATGAAGTCTCATTAATATTGGTACAATCATTAATAATATACTATATAAGACAATATCACAAAATCCATAAATTAAGGCATTTATTGTTGTATATTCTGAATTAATATATACATAAAATTGTAACAAAAGCAATAGGATAAATAATAATATGATTTTTAATGATTTTTTCATGATATACCTCCCTTACATTTATTTTAAAAATACCTATACTAGCATATTTTTAATCAGAATTTAATTCTTTTATTTTTTCCCGTAACCCTGTCCAATAGGATAATTTCCGTTTCTTTTTTTATAAGCAACAACACTTATAATACTAAAAATAAAGCATATAAATAAAATTATTCCGAAAATTATACTTAATATATTAGAAATATTACTAAAAATTTCTTTTATATTCATATATTTCTCCTAATTTGTTTGGCTATACCAATAACTCTAACAGGTAATGATTGTACTTGTTCTATATTATAAAATGTAGTTGTATAACCATCTGAATTTTCTATGTTTAGTGGTGTTAAAGTTACTCCATCTTCATTTAAATTAAATCTTTTAAATGTAGCATCGAAGCCATTGACCATAATTGCACAATCTTTTCCATTAGCAAATTGCATATCATCATTTTGCTCGAATATTACAATATCTTTTTCTTGATATTTAGGATACATAGAATCACCATTAATTAAAAGACCATAAAATTTTTTATTACCTTTAGTCCATTCTGTAGGTATTTCAATATAGTCGATTACATCTTCCTGTGCTTCAATTGGTGTACCTGCTTTAATAACTCCTAGTACTGGAATTTTTATTATATTTGAATCAGTATCGTATTTTTCAGCATTATCAAATTCAATAAAGTTAATAATTTGTCTTTCATCTATGAGTTTATCAGGTGATATATTTAATCCCTTACATATTTTTATCACATTAGCAACATTCGAATTAGATATACCTCTTTTCATAATACTATCGAGGGTAGTATATGGCAAATCTATTTTTATTGCAAAATTTCGTAATGATCCAAATTTTTCTAAAATTAATTTTTTTAAATTTTCTTCAACCATGTAAAATCAACTCCTTTATCAATATTATAATACAAAAATACGAAAAATCAAATATTTTTCGAAAAATCGTAAAAATATATTGACAGTATACGAAAAATCATATATAATGTTAGTGAAATCTAGAAAATAACAAATTTTTTTAGATTAAATGTACGAAAAATCGTAGATGGGAGGGTAATATGAGTAAATTAAATGAAATTTTAAAACAAAATAAAATTAAACAATCAGAACTTGCGGATTTGTTATCAATAAAATCCATGAGTACTATTAACTTAAAAATAAATGGTAAAGCAAGTTTTACAACTGATGAAGCAAAAAAAATAAAGAAATTTATAAATTCAAGAACAACTAAACAATATTCAATTGAAGAATTATTTTAAAGGAGGTGCAATATGGAAGAAAAAGATTTGTTAAAAAAACAATATCTAACACCAAAAGAATTGCAAAAGTTATTAAGGGTTCCATATAAAACAGCATTGCGTTATTCACACGAATTAAGAAAACAAATGGAAGAAGAAAATTATTTTATTCCAGAAACAAGAAATAAGATAGTTTTAACTAAATTAGTAAAAAAGAAATTTGGTTTATAGAAAGGAGGCGGATCAAAAAATGAGTAAGAAAGATAGATTAGTATATGTATTATTTATAGTTTTCTGTGTTGCTGGATTTATAGGGTTATGTATAAATGCAGAACACTTTAACGAAAAAAAAGAATTATCTACACAACCAACCACGATTGAAAGTAGATAATTCACCAAAATAAAAAGTATTTTAAAAATAAAATACTAATTGATTATAGCAAAAAGCGAACAAAAAGTCAAATAGGAGGAAATATGAGGGATTTTATAATTTCAATATTAGGTAATATAACAGGTTTATTAATTTTTGTTGCACTTAAAAAATTCAGAGTAATTAAGAAAAATAGAAAAAGAAGCTGAAAAAACACCATAGACAGATATTGATAAAAATATAAAATAAACAATAAATATAAAATTAAAATCACACATTAATAATTGTTTTAAATAATATACAAATACTGCAACTTGAAAAAGAAAAAGAATTATTGTAACAATTCTATGTACATTTTTTTTAAAGAAAGTCTTTGCAGGATTAGATAATTTGTTTATCAAAAATATAATTAAAGAAGATGATAGAGTTACTAAAACCTGAATTATAAATTCTTCAAATAAATCCAAAACAATCACCTCCTTTCTATAAAGATTATAGCACGGAGAGAAAGGAAAAAACAATGAATGAAAAGTGGATAAAAATTCATAATAAATTTCTCAATTGGGAGTGGTATACAGATGTAAATACAAAAGCAGTATTCATTCATTGCATATTAAAAGCGAATTGGAAAGATTGTTCATATCAAGGAATTGTAGTTCCAAGAGGTAGTTTTGTTACAGGTAGAAAAAAATTAGTTAAAGAATTAGGTTTATCAGAGCAAGAGATAAGAACGGCAATAAAACACTTAATTTCAACCAACGAAATAACCACAAAATCAACTAATAAATTCACGATAATATCAGTAAATAACTATGATATGTACCAACAAAATAACCAAGAACTTAACCAACAACTAACCAACAATCAACCAACAACTAACCAACAACTAACCACAATAGTAGAATATAAGAATAATAGAATAATAGATAATATTTATAGTTATATAGAGCAAGAATTCGGAAGACTTTTGAGTCCAACCGAATATGAATACATATCCCATTGGGAAGATAATGAAATAACAAGATATGCAATTAAGAATGCAGTTCTTAATGGAGCATACAATCTAAAGTACGTAAATAACACTTTAGAAAATTGGAAAAAGAAGAATTTAAATACATTACAAAAAATACAGGAAGATGAAAAAAATTTTAAAAAGAATAAAAACAAGAAAGAAACACCTGTACCAGAATGGTATGGAAAAGAAATTGAAAAAACACCAATGGATGAAGAAGAGGAAGAAAACTTAAAAGAATTATTGAAGGAGTTCAAATGATAAAAGAATATTTACAAGAAACAATTGAAACAAAAAGAAGTTTAAAAGAAGAAAATAGATTATTAAAAAATCAGATTGATTCGATAATGAAAACATTAAACGATAAAAAATTAAATGAAGATTATGCATTAGGACAAGCAAATAAATACAAATCAAAAGTAGAGGAAGAACATAAAAAACTTTGCATATTAGAAATTCAATCAGCAAAGAAAGTAAATGAGTTAGAAAAAGAAATTAGAACACTTAAGAGAGAGAATAAAAAACTTTTAAAGGAGTTAGAGAATGTACAAATGTAATAATTGTGATTGTAAATTTGAAACCCCAAGGAAAGTAGATTTAGAAACATATTATGGTGTTTATTCAACCTTTGGAAACTCATATGGAGAAATGATTAATTTATGTCCTGAGTGCAATGACAATGACATTACAGAGTATAACGAAGAGGAAGAAGAAAAAACAATAGAAGAAAGAGTCTATAACTACTTAGTAGAAAATCATAGAGGTAAAGAAAATTTAATTAAAAATCAAACTTTAAGAGGCAAGTTTCAAGTTGGAAGCGACAAAGCAATGAGAAAGATTATACAAAACATTAGAGAAGACAAAAGTTTTAAGAGAATGGTAGGAAGTGTATCAGGAAAATCAGGAGGTTTTTATATCTGTGAAACAGATGAAGAAATAGAAGAAACAATAAACAATATAAAGCACAGAGCAAATCAAATGTTAAGAATGTGTCATGTGCTTGAATGGAAAAAGGAGTTAGACAAATGACAGAAGAAAAGAATGAAACTAAAATAAGTAAAAATAAAACTGCTAAAGTAAAAACAAAAAGCGGTAATGAATATTCATATACATATGTTGATATTGCACAAATACACGAGTATTTAGAAAGTATAAATGCAAAATATATTCAACAAATAAAAAGAATTGATAATGATGATTATATTATGACAAAAAGATGTTTTGACAATAAATGGGAAGATGAATGGCTACAAGGAAGTAAAGTAGTAGATGCAACTTTATTTGGAACAGATAATCCAGCTCAAAAACAAGGAAGTGCATTGACATATGCAAGAAGATATTCATTGCTTATGGCTTTTGGATTAGCAACAGAAGATGATGATGCACAAAGTTTAAATGTAGAAACAAAAGGAGAAAATATAGATGAACTTGTAAAAAAATATAAATTCACTTTTGGTCAATATAAAGGTTTAACATTTGAAGAAATAGATGATGATGATTATTTACAATATATCGTTAAAATAACAAAAGACAAAAAATTAAAAGAAATAATTGATAGATATTTCTTTAATAAAATCACAACTGAGAAGAAAGAAGAAGTACATGATTTTAGTGATATGCCAATTCAAAAAGGGCAAATTCAATTATTAAAATCAGAATTTAAAGATGATATGGAATCTTTAGGTAAAGAAGTAAAGGCTTTAGGGAAAAGTAGATTAAGTGAATTGAACTGCAAGGAAGCGTATGAAATATTGGAAAAAAAAGATAAAGAAAGAGAGGAAGTATTTTAATGAACGAGATAGAAGTTAAAAAATATGAATTACCAAAATTAGAAATAAAAAATTATGATGAAATATTAGAAGAGGCAAAAAAAGATACAGAAAAATATCAAAAATATATAGTAACAAAAGCAACTTTAGATGAAGATACAAAGAAAAGAGCAGAATTAAATAAGACTGCTAAAGCAATAAATGATAGAAGATTAGCAATAGAAAAAGAGATATCACAACCGATTAAAGAATTTAAATCAAAATGTGATGCAATAAAAAATCTTTATGAGGAAAGTTCAAGTTTATTAGATAAACAAATAAAAGTGTTTGAAGAACAAGAAAAGCAATCAAGAAAAGAAAAAATAGAAGTAATATTTAATGAAAATGTAAAAGAATTAGCAAATGTATTATCATTCGATAGTGTTTTCAACGAAAAATGGTTAAACAAGGGATCTTGGAAAGATGGTAAATTTGCATTGGAAAATGAATTAATCAAAAAAATAGATGTTATTAGAAAAGATTTAATAACAATAGAAAGTTTAAATAGTGAATACGAAATTGAATTAAAAAATGATTATCTAACACATTTTGAGTTAGGCGAAGTAATAAGAAAAAATAATAAACTTCAAGAACAAAAGCAATTATTAAACAAACAAAAAGAAGAAACAAAAGTAATTATAGAGGAACAAAAGCAAGAAGAAATAGAAAAAATGATTGATAATCCAGTAGAGGTAGAAGAAATAGATCCAATAAAAACATACACATTAAAAATTACTGGAACTTTATCACAACAAAAAGCATTAAAAAAATTTTTAGAAACTAATAATATGAAATTTGAAAGGGTTGAATAATATGAATTTTAAAGTAGGAGATAAAGTAAAAGGATTAAGCGATACTTATTTATTTACAAATACAGATATGTATTTAGGTGAAGTAAAAGATGTAGGAGACCATTCTATAGAAATAGTAGTTTTAAAACATAAAAATTCAAATGAAATAGGAAATTTTTATGTTGCATTAAATCCAGAAGGTAAATTTGAAATTGTAAAAAACAAAAATGGAAAGTTTTTTAAATCATTACCAAACAACTTTACTGGAACATTAGAAGTTGAAAATGGATTCATAGTAGAAAAAGAAATACTTGATGATGTAGAAAAAGAATATTTAAGTGCAGTTATCAGACCTTTTAAGAATGAAGTTAAAAGTATAAAAAAATCAAGTGGCGCTATTCATGGAGAATTCATTCATATATATATAAATGGTGATTGTCCTATAGAATTTCCGACTTTTAAAAAAGGAACTATGTATAAAGGAATGGAATTAGAAAAGCAATATACATTAAAGGAGTTGGGATTAGATGAATAATAACTTTTTCTTCATAGGTAGATTAACAAAATCACCAGAGTTAAGATATACAAGTTCAAATAAAGCAGTAACACAAATAGATTTAGCAGTGCAAAATGGAAAAGATGATGTAACATTTGTACCTATTACACTATTTGAAAAAATGGCAGAAAACGTATGCAAATATTGTGAAAAAGGCGATTTAATTGGTTTTCAAGGAAGCGTCAAAAATCACAATTGGGAAGACAACAAAGGTAACAAACACTATGACTATACTTTCATGGCAAATAGAATGAGTTTTTTACAAACTAAAACAAATAATCAACAAGAGCCAAAACAAGCAGAGAATGTCAAAAAATCAACTGACGAGCAAATATACGCTGACTTTGGAGACTCAATTGAAATCAGTGAAGATGATATAGCATTCTAATGATAGGAACAAAAAAAGAAATTATAGATTATCTACTAGATAAACCAAATGATAAAAAATATGAAATAAAAGAAAAAAGAAATAAAAGAAGTTTGAATGCAAATTCATATATGTGGGAATTGTGTACACAAATTGCAGAAGTATTAGGATCAAGTAAAGATGAAATATATTTATTAGAATTAAAAAAATATGGACAGGCAATGCTTATACCAGTACCAAAAGATAAAAAACCAGATGGATATTTTAAATATTATGAATTTGAAGGTAGAAGAAAATTAAATGGTGTAATAGTAGATTTCTATAAGGTTTATAAAGGCTCATCAGATTATGATACTAAAGAAATGAGTATTTTGATTGATGGTGTAGTAAGTGATTGTAAAGAACTAGAAATACCAACACTGGATGATATTAAAATAAGTCAGTTAAAAAGCAATTGGGGGTAATAAAATGGAAATACCAAAAAAAGTAAGAGAACAATTAGATAAATTATATGAAGCAGATGATAATCAAGATTATATAGTTGATTATAAAGGACAATATCTTCCTAAAAAAGGAAATATATTTAAAATAAGACACTATCATCATATTGATAGAAATAGAAATAACAATGAATTATGGAATTTAGTACCATTAACATATAATCAACACATAATTGAAATTCATACAAAGAATAATCAAGAAGTAAAAGATTTAATATATGATTTTATGGTAGAAAGATTTCCAGAACACGAAGAACATTATAAAAAACATCTGAAGGAGTAAGTATGAAAGAATATGCACTTTATAAAGGAGATAAGTTATTGATAATTGGAACTATAGATGAAATAGCAAAAAATCAAAATGTACAAAAGAAAACAATATATTTTTATCATAGCAAAGCATATTTAAATAGAAGAAAAAAATCACATATAGGTAATTATAAAATATTAATAAGTTTGGAGGATTAAATGAATAAGTATCATAACAAAAAATGTATTTATAAAGATATGACATTCGATTCTAAAAAAGAAAGAGATTACTATATAGTTCTTGAAATGATGCTTAAAAATAATCAGATAACAGATTTAAAAACACAAGTAAAATTTGAATTACAACCAAGTTTTAAATTCAATGGTAAAACGATAAGGTCAATAAATTATATAGCAGATTTTACTTATATAGATAAAAAGAATAAATTACACATAATAGATGTTAAAAGTGAAGCAACAAAAAAAGACAAAGTGTACAGATTAAAGAAAAAAATGATGCGATATAAAGGATATGACATAGAGGAGATTTAAATGGAACTAACAATTGAAGAATTAACAAAGTTAAAAATAAAAGAACATTTTAAAAATGGGGATAATAAAAAGTACTATAAAGTAACTTTAGAGGACTTAATAAATTTAAGTATTAAGGTTGTTAAAGTAATGAAGAGGGAGTTATAAAAATGAAAAAAATAGATTATAAAACAATAATACCAATTTTAGCAATAGTAATTATTCAAGCAATATTTGTAATAGTAGTAACAAATAAGGTTGTTGAATTAGAAAATAAAATAGACAAAATTAAACTTTTGAATGGTATGTTTTACGAAGATTTAGAAAGAACATACGAATTTCAGACAGAAATGAGGAGTCATGAGTGAAAATAGACATTTATAACACAAATAAAAAATATAACATTATTTATGCTGATCCTCCTTGGCAATACAAAGTATGGTCCAAGGATACAGGTTTAGGAAGAAGTGCTGAAAGTCATTATAAGACTATGAAAAAAGAGGATATACAGAATCTTCCTATACAAAATTTATGTTCAAAAAATTGCGTGTTGTTTTTATGGGTTACTGCTCCTTGCTTATTAGAAGGATTAGAATTAGTAAAAAAATGGGGATTTGAATATAAAACATTTGGTTTTACTTGGGTTAAAACTAATAAAAAGAGTGAAAGTCTTTTTTGGGGAATGGGATATTATACTAGAGCTAATACGGAAATATGCATATTAGCAACAAAAGGTAAGCCTTTACCTAGACTAAGTAAATCAGTACATCAGGTTGTGGTATCCAAAATTAGAGAACATAGTAGAAAACCAGATGAAGTCAGAGATAGAATTGTAGAATTGTTTGGAGATATCCCACGAGTAGAACTATTTGCAAGACAAAAAGTCGATGGTTGGGATTGCTGGGGAAATGAGGTTTAAAATGATATACATACTAATATTTATCGTAGGTTGCTTGTTAATAAAAATGAGTAACCTAAATAAAATGATAAAAATATACAAGAACAATTATTACACAGCATTGCAGATTTTAGGAGAGTATGACCCTAAGTTGAAAGAATATTTAGAGAGAAAGGAATAATTATGAAAAAAAATTATAAATATGAAGATATACATAAAACAATGGGCAAAATAAATAATCAAATTGAAGTATTTAGACAAGCACATCATAAAAAACCAACTTTTATAATTATATCTGAAGAATTAAATTATATATTGAAAAGTCAAATGGATTTAATGTGTCAATATGAAATGATAATATTAAATGATGAACAAATTGTAATAAATAGATTATTTGGATTTAGTTGTTTTACTAGCCCAGTATTAAGCGGATTAAATTTTGAAATAAGATAAGGAGAAAAATAAGAATATGGATAAAGAGAAAAAACCAATAATAATAGAAACCGCAGATATATATTTGCATTTTCCATACATAATGGAGGAGGAAGCAGATGATTTAGCAGATTTCTTAGAAGAAGAGCATATTGAATATGAAGGTGCAACCGACATATTTATAGACTTGCAGAATCAAGTCAAAAAACAAAAAGAAGTTATTGATAAAATTCAAATGATAGTAACAGATATGCAATTAGAATTAATGAAATTACAACCTTATCATTCTTATGTTATTGATGGAAATATAGTAAGAAATTTCACAAAAGATTTTGAAGATATATTAAAAGAGGTGTCAGATGAATAAAAAAGAGATTTTAAAAGCAATTATGGAACTTCCAAAAGGAGAAACAAATAATTCAATAAGTACTATGAACAGTATAAATGTAAATGATTTAATGAGTGCAATTGATAGATTAGGAAAAGTTCCTACTTATGATGAGCTATTAAAAGAAAATAAAAAGCAAAAAGAAGTTATTAATATGTTTTTAGAAAAAGTTGATAAGAATAAAAAACTATTGAACAATCCTGAGTTATTAGATTTGTATTTAAAAATAAAAGAGGTGTCAGAATGAATTTAGAAACAATAAATAGATGGCTAGATGAAAAATATGGTTGCTCTTATACCAGATTAGAAGAATTACATGATTTTTATTTTGAAAAGTATTGTGCTTTACAACAAGAAAACAAAAAATTAAATGGTGCTATACAAACTTATGACATACTTTTAAAAGCAAATGTAAAAGAAAACAAGCAACTAAAAGATTTAGTTGATACAATATTAAATTTTGAACTTTTTGTTGGAGAATGCCCTTTAAATTTTGATTTCGGATTCAATTCAAACGCAGATAAAGCACAAAAGAATTTTTGTAATGATGAATATTGTGAAAAATATTGTGATAATAATTATAAAAAATGTTGGTTAAAATATTTTGAAAAATTACATGAATTAGAAAGAAGTGTTAAAAATGAAAAATGAAGTTAAAGAGTTTTTGAGCTCAAGTTCTAATTATGAAGTTATAGAATACATAAATAAATTACAAAAAGAATTAAATGAGGAAAACTTACAATGTAGTAAATATGTCATTGAAATTAATGATTTACAAGAAAAATATGATAAACAAGTGGATAATTGGAATATGTTAAAAGAACATTTAACAAATAGATATAATAACGGAACTGAAAGTATAAGTTATAGGCAAGTGTTTATAGAAATAAAAGAAATGATGCAAGTATTAGAAATACAACAAGAATTAGAAGGAAGTGATAGTAATGAATAAAGGAATAGAATTAAAAATAAAAGAAATTGCATATAAAAATGTTAATAAAAAAATAGAAGAAGAAAGAAAAAGAGTAGAACATAAAATAAATAGTGAATTAGAAGCAGTAGAAGAAATATTGAAATACATTAAAAACAAATTGATATTCAAAAAAGTGGGTGACAATTGGAAGTGGGAATATGTTTTAGTCACAGAAGATATTTTCTTTGAAGATTATAGTAGTGAACCAGAAAATTCTTGGCATAAAGGAATTAAAATTAACCACGAAAGGGAAAAAAAGTGGGAATGTTTTATACGAGTAAATGGTAATGATTATTATGATATTAGATACATCATAGCAAATTATGAAGAAGATTTTAATTTTTTAGATAGAAGACTAAATGAGTTAAGAGAAAGTTTTTCGAGAATTGAAAGAATAGAAAGAAATTTGCTAGAACAAGAACCCAAGATAAAAAAATTATTAGAACAATATCAGGAGATAGAAATAGCAGAGAAAGTGAGTGAAGAATAATGAAAATAACAATGTATGAATTATTAGGATTAGTAAAAGATGGTAAAGCACCTAAAAAAATAAGATATAACGATAATATTTATTATTCCAGTAAAGATAGAGTTGACTTACATGTATATCAAACAGAGGAAAGTGACACTACAAGAAAATTATCATTGATAATAGATAACGAGTATTTAAATTTAAATGACTATGTAGAAATCATAGAAGAAGATAAGAAAATGGAAAAAATAGATATAGATAATGACAAGATGACATTGAATGGGTATGAAACAATTCCGACCCAATTGTTTGAAGTAGCACGCAAAGTCAATGAACTAATAGATGAAGTAAATAAATTGAAAGGAGGTAAATTATGATTGAATTAAAGCAAGGTGACTGTTTAGAGATAATGAATGAAATACCTGAAAAAAGTGTAGATTTAATATTAACTGATAGCCCGTATGGATTTGGCTATCAGTCGAACATGAAAAAAAACAAAGATTTACCTATGTTCTATGATAGAAATACAAGTTGGTTAAATGATTGGCTTTATAAAGCCAATAAAATCTTAAAAGATGATGGGCATTTATACATGTTTGCACCCGTACAAAAAATAGATGAATTTAAACAAAAAATAGAAAACTTTTTTATAATTAAAAATATTCTCGTTTGGGATAAAAATGGTTTCGGCATGGGAGATCTCTATGGACAATATGCACCATCGTATGAATTTATAATTTTTGCTGTGAAAGAACAAGGAAAGAAATTAAATGGGAAACGCGAAAGAGATCTGTTAAGTTTTAACAAATGTAAGCCTGAACTACATCCTACTCAAAAACCAGTAGAATTATTAAAATATCTAATAGAAAAAAGTTCTAATGAAAATGATGTTGTTTTAGATTCTTTTATGGGAAGTGGATCAACTGGTGTTGCATGTGTAAATACAAATAGAAATTTTATAGGAATAGAACTCGACGAAAAATATTTTAATATTGCAAAAGAAAGGATAGAAAACGCAGAAAAAGTTGAAAGAAGGTAAATAATGGCAAAGTGGAAATGTGGAATATGCGGAAGTAATTTTGAAAATTTTCATGCACAAGGATTTAATAATAAAATTTATTGCCCATTATGTTATTTCAAAAAAGAAAATCAAGAATTAAAAAAACAACTTGAAGAAAGAAATATTGAATATTTTAAAGGTGCTTATGACACACATAACAAATACTATGACCAACAACAAGACTTGATAAATTGGTTAGAAGACAAAATACATACTATTGAAACAACTTATAGTCAAATAAATGGTAATTATAGTTTAATGAACGAAAAGTTAGAAGTATTAAAAGAAGTTTTAGAAAAATATAAAGGAATAATGAACGGAGATGATAAATAATGAGAAATTTTCAAAAAATAGCAGATGAAATAATTAAAGTAATTGATGAAGAATGTGATTTTAATGAAGAAAGAATAGCAAATATTATAGAACAAATAGAAAAAATTAAAAATAGTAATAGATATAAAGCACCTGAACTTCAATATATGAGTTGGGATGAATTAGCAAATGTATTATCTCAAAATTTTGTTCCTAGCAATTCAAAATGGGAAACAAAAATAATGATTATATTTAATGATTTAAGTGGTGATGTAGATGATTATTATGATAAATTAGGAGGAAATAAAGATGAAAAGTAGTACATTTATAATTAATGCAAAAAATTTAGTAATGAGTTATGCTTACGAGCATTTAGATAAAAGTGATGACATACCTGAATTTGATGTATTTGTAGTTTGGTATGCTTATGAATTAGGACATAGTAAAGCATTATTAAGTACAACATTATTAGATGGTATGTATTATGAAATAACTTATAATTCAAATAAAAATGAAATATATTTTGATGCTTATAAAAAATTTGAAAATAAATGTATAAATATAGGAGATGATATAAATGGTACCAACTGAAAGAGATTTAATTTATATCAAGGTTTTAAATGAATTAAAAGATTTATTAGAAGGTAAGATAGAAAAAATTATTATAAGTAAATATGAATTACATCAATTAGATTATGTTTTACTTTCTCGTGATGTTATTTGTGATAATAATGGTAATTTTATTTGTTCTTATGTGAATGGAAGATTTAATAATTATGCTGATATATTAAGAAAATTTTGCAAAGGACACAATATTATACAAATTGAAGATTTAGTAAATCATAGTTATATTTTTAGATTAGGAGGTAAAGAATGAAATTAGAAGTTGGAATGTATTGTAGATATAAAAATTTTCAAAATAAAATAAAAATAGGAAAAATATGTGAAATAATACCAGCAGATGATATGATTGTATATGATTATATAATATTAGAACATGATGGTTTGCTTGAACATGATATTATAAATGCAAGTTTTGATATCAATGATTTAATTAAAAAAGGAGATATTATTAGATATAGAATTGACAAGGTTTCTTTAGAAACAAAAGGTTATTTAACAGGTGTTATTGATATAACAGACGAAGAAATGATAGAAAATATAAAAGAAAATAAAAATTATCATGTTTTACAAATATTAACAAAAGAAGAATTTGAAAAAAGGGCATATAAGGTTGGTGAATAAATATGGAACTATGGATAAGAAGTCAAGATAAGCTTAAATTAGTTAATAATTGTAATTTATATATAAACAATAGATATAATAATGAATTTGTGATAAAAGTCTTAAATGAAGAAAATATTATATTAGGAATTTATGAAACAAAAGAAAGAGCATTGCATGTATTAGATGAAATACAAAATGCAATTTATATTAATAAATTATTTAATGCCGATATAAATGCATTTCAAAAATGTTTAGAAAATGAAGGATATACAGAAAAAGAAATTAGTAATGCATTAAAAACAATATCAACATATCAAATGCCAGAGGAGTAATCCATGACCGAAGAAGAAAAGAAATTAAGGGACGAACTTATAGAATTAAAAATTAAATATAAAAAATTAAAACAAAGATATGAAAAAGTATCAGATGAATTATTAAAATATATTATTAAATATGGGAGGATAAAAAGTGGAAGAAATTAAATTTACCATTAAAGAAGCAAATAATGAAATAAACAGATTAACAAATTTGCTAAATTTATATATAGACAGAAAAAACTTATTATTTAATGACACACAACCAAAATCAGCAGATCCAAATGCAGAAAGAGTTGATGGAAGTATGACAAGAGAAGAAAAGTTTTTCAAGTATGTGTATAAGTGCGAAAATGAACAAATTGACTGGTGGATAGAAAAAATAAACATTTACATAATAGCATTAAACAATTATGTAGAAGCAGAACTAAAAAGAATTGGTGAATATGAGCCATTGAAAGCAAAAATAATCAAATTAAGAGAAGAAAAAGGAATGAAATGGGATGACATTGCAGAAGCAACACATTATTGTAGAAGACAATGTATAAATATATATAAAAATTATACAGGTAAAAGAAATGTTGAAGATTGCACACCAATTGCACTATTAAAATGATAAAATAGTATCATGGGAATAATATAAAATAATCCCATTGCAACTCCTTTAAAATGCTACTTTATAGGTAGCATATTGAGTAAATATAAAATAGAGCTCTTGGTAGAGTCTGGGTGCGTACGCCAATCCAAAACTAAGACAATGGGGTATAGGTTCGATTCCTATTGATTATATTTACTTGATATGGTGCTTATAAAAGGCACAAATCTATAATGAGACAGGGGTAATTGCCTGACAATATGTATAGTTTCAACTATGAAAGAATAGTAGATTAACATTTATCTTTAAAAATGTCACTTCTTATATTCTTGAATGTGGGTATTGCTAATATACCAAGAAGAATATCACCGAGCAACGGGTGGCTTAGTTGCAATTAGCAACACTATCTTAGTAGGTAGTGTACTGATGATATATCGCCTTGTTGCGAGGTCAAGTGGGTAAAATCGAGAACATATGCAATCATTGGGAAGTTTTATATCATTAGTACAGTATCTATTAATACAACCAAACAAGGTTGTTTTTTATTGGGGAAAATATGAAGAAGAAAAAGGAAAACTTAAAATTATGCATGATATATCATTGTAAAGAATGTCCAAGAGCAAGAAAATGTGAAGAGGAGGAGAAAAACTATGAAAGAAGAAAAAATGAACAACAAACAAATCACATTTTGTCAAGAATATGTTAAAAATGGATTAAATGGGACACAAGCATATTTAAAAGCATATAAGACTTGTAAGAAAGAAGATACAGCAAAAGTAAATGCTAGTAGATTGCTAACAAATGCTAACATACAAAATTATATACAAGAATTACAAGAAAAAATAGAAGATGAAACAATAATGACTGCTAAAGAACGTATGAAATGGTTATCAGAAGTAATAAAAGATATACAAAGAGAAGAAATAAAAATAAAATTACCAGATGGTAGTGATGAAATATTATATATGAAAAATGCAGATTTAAATACAAAACTAAAAGCAATAGATACTTTAAATAAAATGACTGGAGAATATAAAACTATTCTAGATGGCAAAGTAGATATTAAAAAGTTAGAAGATTTATTATGAAGTACACAGCAGATTATTTAATAAATAAAAGAAAAGAAAAATGGGAAGAACTTCATGACATAGATTATGATAAACAATTAAGAGAAGCAATAGCAAATCAATTATACAATGATATAGATTTATTAAATGAAGTAAAAAAGAATCCAGAAAAATTAATAGAATTAGTATTCATAGTTGTAGATAAGGATCAAACAACAAAACCATTTTTTTTAAATGATGTGCAAAAAGAGTTTATCAATATATTAAATAAAGCAAAAGAAGATTATAAAAAAGGATTAATAACAAACATATCTATTTTGATATTAAAAGGTAGGCAACAAGGATTTACAACTGTTGTAACTGCATATCAATTATCCTGTAGTATATTAAACAGAAACTTTCAAGGATTTACATTAGCAGATAAGAGTGATAATTCAGAGGCTATATTTCAAAATAAAGCAAAATATCCGTACTCACAACTTCCAGACATATTAAAACCTACTGAAAAGTTTAATAATAGAAAACAATTATTATTCGAAAAGATTAATAGTAGTTGGGCAGTTGATACTGCTACTAAAGATGTAGGTCGTTCGAGAACAATTAATTTCTTCCATGGATCAGAATGTGCATTTTGGAAAGATGGTATAGCACCTATTCAGGCAGCGCTTGGAGAAGCATTTACAAAGAATTGTATAAAAATATATGAATCAACTGCAAATGGCTTCAATGATTACCAGACTATGTGGGAAAGTAACGAGCATATAAATTGTTTCTTTGAGTGGTGGAGAACAAAAGAATATGTATTGAATTTTGAAAGTGAGGATATACATAACGAATTTATAAATAATATTAATACAAAAAGTGACTGGATATATACAAGATTAAAATGGCTAAAAGATGATGTTAAACTAAATGATAATCAACTTTATTGGTATTACAAAAAATATAAAGGATATATAGATAAAGATTTAATTAAACAAGAATATCCGTGTGCACCAGAAGAAGCATTTTTACTATCAGGACAACCTGCTTTTGATAGTGAGGCAATATTAAGTAGATTAAAAAGAATACCAAAACCATTGAAAGTTGGTTACTTTATATATGATTATAATGATGATTTACCTAAAGATAAAAAAATGTCAAACATAAAATGGGTTAATGATAGAAATGGTTATATAAGAATATATCAATTACCAAATAGTCCAACAATGACAAAATATTGTATTGGTGGTGACACTGCTGGAGAAGGTAGTGATTATTTTACTGCTCACGTATTAGATGCTAAAACAGGAAAGCAAGTAGCAAATTTTAAAAATAAATTAGATTCTGATTTATATGCTAAACAAATGTATTGTTTAGGAAAATATTATAAGAATGCATTAATTTGTATAGAAACGAACTTTGATAGTTATCCGATAATGGAACTAGAAAGATTAGGTTATACAAATATGTATATAAGAGAAAAGATGGATGAATATACTGGAAAACTTGAAAAGAAATATGGTTTTAGAACAACGCAAATAACAAGACCAGTTATTATATCCAGATTAAAAGAAATAGTAAGAGATGATACTGATTCAATAAATGATGAAGATACATTAAGAGAACTATTAACAATAGTAAAAAATGAAAAAGGAAGAATTGAAGCCCCAGAAGGAAAACACGATGATCAAATGATGGGACTTGCGATTGCACATCAATCAAGAGAACAAGTTATATTCAATGAAGAACCATTAACACCATATTCAGAATTCAATTGGGGTAAAAAAGAAGAAGTGAAAGAAGATTATGGAGAAGAAATAAAAATTATTTAGGAGGTATATTATGAAGAAAAAAGTATATAGAGAAAAATATGGAAAAATAGAAGAACCAAAAAAAGAAATAAAGAAAAATAAAAAAGGAGAAAAATAATGGAAGCAATTATTTTACTAATAGTAAGCATATCAAACATAATATGCTTTTTTTTAGGTGCAAAAATTGGACAAAGAGTTGTAAATAATCAACCTGTAAGAATAATTGACAAGTCACCTATTGAATCGATTAGAGAAAAACAAGATAGCAAAGAGTTAAAAAAGCAACAAGAAATAGATGACGTTATTAAGCACAACATTGATGTCTATGATGGTACATCATTAGGACAAAAAGATATACCGAGGTGAAATAAATGGATTTAGAAGAATTAAAAGTTACTGATGAATGGACTTTATTTGAAAAAGGTAAAAGTTTCATGCGAAGAATGAATATGTTTACTGATACAGATAAAAACTACCGTATGTATTCGGGTAACCAGTGGGAAGGTGCTAAAATTGAGGGAATAGAACAAGCACAATACAATTTCATTGAAACAATTGTAAATTATAAAGTAAGCACTATAAATCAAAATCTTTGGGGAATTAATTATTCAAGTGAAAACTTTGAGGATAGAGAATTCAGAAAAACGGCAGAAGAAACTTGCAAACTATTAAATAAAAAAGCAAGCAAAGTATGGGAAAAAGATTCAATGGATTTCAAGGTTAGAGAAGTATCTGAAGATAGTGCAGTCAATGATGAAGGTGTTATGTATGTTAATTATGATATTGATACACAAGAACCATTAAATGAAATAATAAACAAAACTGATATACAATATGGCAATGAAAATTCAAGTGACATTCAATCTCAACCATACATAATAATAAGTCAAAGAAAATCAGTGATAGAAATACAAAATTTAGCAAGAAAAGAAGGAGTATCAGAAGAACAAATCAAAAATATTAAAGGTGATAGTGATTATTTTGAAGAGGCTGGAGAATCTGCTAAATATGAAAAAGATAATAAATGTACATTAATCACTAAAATGTGGAAAGAAGAAGGAAAAGTCAAATTTGTTAAATCAACAAAATACGTTGTTGTAAAGAAAGAATCAAATTCAGGACTTTCTTTATATCCAGTAGCACACTACCCTTGGAAAACAAAAAAAGGAAGTACTAGAGGAGAAGGAGAAGTAAGATACTTAATACCTAACCAATTAGAATTAAATAAAACACTAGCAAGAATGTTATTAAGTGTTAAGCAAAATGCTTATCCAACAAAAGTAGTTGCAATTGATAAAATATCAAATCCAAATGCTATTAATCAGGTTGGTGGAACGATAAAGGCAAGAGGACAAAGTGTTGATGATGTTAATAAAGTATTTACAACAATAGCACCAGCACAAATGAGTACTGATGTATCAAAAACAATAAATGATTTAATAAGCATAACAAGAGAATTAAAAAACTCATCTGATATTGCAACTGGTGGTGTTAATCCAACCGAAGCATCAGGTAAAGCAATATTGGCGGTGCAACAAGCATCACAACAACCTATGACTAAACAATTAACAGGACTAAAAATGTTTATTGAAGATTTAGCAAGAATATGGCTTGATATGTGGGTTACTTATTCGCAAGATGGAATGAAACTAGAAGAAGAGAAAACAGACCCTACAACTGGAGAAGAATATGTTGAACTTGTCGATATACCTTCATCAGTATTAGAAAATTTAAAAGGCACTGTAAAAGTGGATATAACACCAAAAAGTTCATATGATAAATATGCTAGAGAATTAACTCTTGAAAACTTTTTAAAAGCAGGGTACTTTAATCCACAAAAATTGGGAGAATTAAAAGTATATGCAAAAATATTACCAGATGATGCTATTGCACCAAAACAAGATATTCTAAAAGCAATAGAAATTGAAGAAGAAGAGCAAAGAAAGATTGCTCAAATAAATGCTCAAGCACAAATAATGCAACAAAGAGCAAGTCAATTCATCAATGGTGATGTAGAACAACAAGCATCACAAATAGCAGATGCACAAAATATGGAAGAAACACCTATTCAGTAGGTGTTTTTATATGCTCCAAGCATTTATGAGGGTAAAAGATATGGAAATATGAGAAGCAAACTCAAAAAAATAGGGAGGATTTTATTATGGAAAATAATGAAGAACTTGTATTAGAAGATAATACTGAAAATGTTGAAGAACAAACAACAGAAGAAATAGTTGATGGTAATGGTGATACCACTGAAGAGATAGTCGAAGAAGAAAAAGCACCAATAAGAACTTACACTGATGATGAAGTAAATGAGATTGTAAAGAAAAAATTATATCGAAAAGAAACTAAAATCAGAGAAGAGTATGAAAAAAAATATGGAAAGGTTGAAGAACTTTTAAAAGCAGGTTTAGAAACTGATTCATTTGATGATGCAGTAGATAGTTTGCAATCTTTTTATGAGAAGAAGGGTATTAAAGTAAATACACCTAAATACTCAAAAAGAGAAGAAGAATTATTAGCAAATGCAGAAGCAGAGGATATTATTTCTGGAGGATTTGATGAAATTTCTGAAGAAACTGATAGACTTGCAAAATTAATTGAAAACGGAACAGCAACCGAAAGAGATAAAACAATCTTTACTAAAATTGCTGAAGAAAGAAAAAGACAAATAGGAATAAAAGAACTTGCGTCAATTGGAGTAAAAGCAGAAGCATTAAATGATTCTGAATTTATAAAATTTGAAAAGAACTTAAATCCTAGTATGTCAATAAAAGATAAATACGAAATGTATTTACAATTTAAACCTAAGCCAGAGGTTGAAACAATAGGAAGTATGAAGAATGAATCTAATGATAAAGAACAAGTAAAGGAATTTTATACTTTTGATGAAGCATCTAAATTTACTAAAGAGGATTTAGATAAAAATCCAGAGTTAATGAAAGCAATTGAACGTTCAATGATGAAATGGTAAAACTTCCTAAAATAAGAAAGGAAAGTGATAAAAATGGCAGTAAAAAACTTTATTCAAACTATATGGTCTAAAAAAATTCAAGATAGTTTGGAAATGAAAACAAAATTAGTTGATTATTGTACAAGAGACTACGAGGGAGATTGTAAATTTGCTAAAACAGTTGTTATTCTAGGAGTAGGAGATCCAACAATTAGTGGATATCATGGCGAAGTAGATTATGAAGATATGGCAGACAAAGGACAAAACCTTGTTATTGATTTTGCTGAATACTTTGCATTTAATGTTAAAGATATTGATAAAGCACAATCAGTACCAGGTCTACCAGAAAAATACCAAGAAAAATCAAGTAATAGATTAGCACAAAGAAGAGATATTAACATAGGAAGATTAGTAGCAGGTAAATGTATAAGTACTATTGATGAAGAAAGTGCTACATATACAAAAACAACTGATACAGATGTTAAAACATTTAAAGACTACTTTATTGCTAAAACAAATTCAAATGGAGATACATACTATAAAAGAGTTGCAAAACCAACAAAAGATGGTTTAACTAACTACTTTGAAATTACAAAAGGAAATTATAAGGAAGGTGCTACAAACATTACAACTGCAACTGCTAAAACACAAGCAGGAATAAAAACTGCAATTGATGATGCTTTTGTAGCATTAAACTTAAGAAATTGTGATTTTGGTATAAGAGTAGAAATTGACCCTACAACTTATTCAACATTTAAGAATAATATAATAGAATTATCAACAAATAATCCTGAATTAATTCGTAAAGGTATTGTAGGTATGTATAATAATGCAGAAGTAGTTATGTCTAATGCTATTTACAATGATGGTACAAATAAATATTGTATGCTTCGTACAAAGAATGCAATTGCTTTCGCTGGACAAATTAATGAAGTAGAAGCATTAAGACGTGAAGGTGCTTTCGCTGATGGTGTTCGTGGACTTGACACATATGGTATAAAAATAATCGCTCAAGATGAATTACAAGCAGTAAAAATCCCAGCCTAATAATTAACTAAAATAAAGGCTATTAAGCCTTTTTATATGTCTATAGTAGTATTGAATGGTGCAACTCCATTAATAGGCAGAAGAGAGAGGAAAATATGAAATATTATGTTTTAAGACCAGATTTAACACCATACGAAGGAATGGTAGTTAGCAAAGAAAGTAAATTTGATTATAAAAATGAGAAAGTAGAACAAAAATTAGAAAATTTAAAATTAACAACAAAACAAGAAATTGTAACAGATAAATACACAACAAAGAGTGAACTAACAATAAATTTAGAAGAAGGTGAAATTCTCTTATTTGAGGGAGAAAATAGAGGCTGGTTTTTACCAGCACAACCAATAGGAACAATAGAAACTGCTATAAACGATTATAAAGGATTAGCAGAAGCATTGGATGGTGAAGATTATGACATTAGAGGAAATGAAAATTAAAACATATTCTTTAATAGAAGAATATAATGAAGATTCGGATGATTTAACTGAAGATAATGATTTGGCAACTAAAATGAATAGTGTAATAAATCAAATTCAAAATGAAATATGCAGATATAAAAAAATTAATGCATTAATCACAAAAGAAGTAAAAAAAGATGATATAATGACACTTACAGATATAGATGAGGACATTTATCAATTAAATATAATAAAAGATGTAGATTATGAACAATTAGGTGATACTATAATTTTTAATGAAGATGGAACGGCAAAAATACTTTATTATAAATATCCAACACAAATAAATAATGATACACCTGATAATTATAAATTTGAACTTACAAATGATGCACTTGAAATAATGCCGTATGGTATAGCAGGTGATTTGCTTAAAAGTGATGTTTCAAGCAATTATGGACAAATTTATTCAAAAAGATATGAGTCAATGCTACAAGGTCTAGACCCAAGAAATACAATGAGTAGTTTTTTTATTGATGGTGGTATAAATGTCTAGTACTCAAATAAGTGGAAGTTTAATAACAAGAAATTATAAAAACTTTAAAGGTGTAGATTTTAGTAATAGAAAAGATGAAGTATCTTTGTATAGAAGTCCAGATGCTTTAAATGTATGGAGAAATTATAGTGGTTCAAATGGAAGATGTATAGAAACAAGACCAACATTAGAATTATTGAGTGAATTTGATAATACTATATTTGGCATCTTTTTTTATGAAATAAATCAAGAAAGTCATATGATTGTCCATTGTGGAACTAAATTATATGATGTTTATAAGGAAGAAAAGAAAGTTATATTTGAAGGAATGAATCCAATAAAATCACAATCTTTTGTATATAGTAATATATTCTTTTTAAAAGATGGAATAAATTATTTAGAATATAATGGAGAAACTTGTAAAAAGGTAATAGGTTATATACCTACAACAACAATAAGTAGAAATCCATTAGGTGGAGGTACAACATACGAAGACATAAATTTATTAAGTGATTATAGAAAAAATAGTTTTTGTGCTGATGGTAAAGAAACAAAATATTATTTAGATGTTGAAACTTTTGATGGAGATTATGCACCAGTTGTAACAATAAATGGAAAAAATACAACAGCATTTAAAAGTTATCCAGCAGAAGGTTATATAGAATTTACAACTGCACCGGAGAAACCTTTAACAGATGGAAAAGATAATGTAATAATTCAATTTAAAAAACATGTAAGTGGTTATGCTAATAGAATAAATAAATGTACTTTATTAGAAGTATTTGATAACAGAATATTTTTTAGTGGTAATCAAGATTATCCAAGTACTATTTTTCATAGTAGTTTAAATAATCCAAGATATATAAGCGATTTAGATTATTATAATGAAGGATTAGATATAGCATCAGTAAAAGCAATGATAAGCGGTAACAATGCATTATGGGTTTTAAAAGAACCGTCACAAGCAAATACAACAATTTATTATCATAATCCGGCGATAGACAGTGAGTATGGAAAAACATATCCTTCATCACATTCATCAATAAGTATAGGTTGTGTTTCAACAGGAATAAATTTTAATGATGATATTGTATTCTTCAGTGATAGAGGAATGGAAGGAATAAGTTCAGATGTAACATCTGAACAAGTAGTAAGACATAGAAGTAGTTTAATAGATTCTAGATTATTAAGAGAAAAAAATTATAAAGATTTACAATTAATTGAATTTCAAGGTTATTTACTTGTTATAGTCAATAATAAAATCTATTTAGCAGATAGTAGAGAAAAATGTCAGATTAATGACCATATCGAATATGAATGGTTTTATTGGGAAATGGAAGGTAATATTACATATGCTCAAGTAAAAGACAATATATTATATTTATGTTTGGATAATAAAGTTTATTCATTAACTAAAACAGATAATTTAAACTCATATTGGACAACACCAGAAGATGAATTTAATTATCCACAATATCAAAAAACTACTAATAAAAAAGGTTGTGTTGTTGATATTGAAGGAGATATAACTATATCAACAAAAATAAACAACGGAGTATTTGAAAAAATAAACGATTATAAAAATACCAAAGGATTTATAGTAGCAAGAATAAAAAAGAAAAAATGGAAAAGCATACAATTAAAATTTAGTTCAAAAACTAGATTTTTTCTTTATTCAGGAACTTTAGAATCCTACATAGGAAGTTATGTAAAGAGGTGATAACAAATGAATATTGATTATAATGATCAAAGATTTAAGCAAGTAGAATCAGAGAAGCAATCAGCATTAGATAATGCAAATAATACTTATAATACTATGATAAATAATTCAGATAAGTATTATCAAGACCAGATTCAAGCTTCAAAAGATTATGCAACTAAGCAACAAGAAATACAACAGGCTAATACTGATTTTGCAATTGAAAAAATAGAACAACAAAAAGAGCAAACAGAAAAAGACTATACAAAAGAACAAAAAGGTGCATATGCGGATTATCAAAAACAAACGAATGATTATGGTGTAAATGCAGAACAAATGGCAAGTTCAGGGTTATCAAATAGTGGATATAGTGAAAGTTCAAAAGTAAGTATGTATAATACATATCAAAATAGAGTAGCAATTGCAAGAGATAGTTTTGATAGGTCTATATTAAATTATAACAATGGAATAAAAGATGCTCAACTTCAAAATAATAGTGCTTTGGCAGAGATAGCATATAATGCTTTGCAAAAACAATTAGAATTAGGACTTCAAGGTTTTCAATACAAAAATTCTTTATTAGAAAGCCAATTAAATACACAACAAACAATAGAAAATACTTATCAAAATAAATGGCAAGCAGTATTAGACCAAATGAATAAAGATAGAGAATTCCAAGAATCAGTAAGACAATATAATGAAAGTTTAGCATTTCAAAAACAACAAGAAGCAAATTCCCAAGCGAGATGGAATGCACAATATGGTTCATCTAGTAATTATGAATTGACAGATGGAAGTGGTTCATCTGGTAGTTCGTATGGATATTTTAGTAATGGATATCAACCAAAAGGAATTGATGGCTATGGAGCAGTATCTAAAACAGGTAAAACAATAATGGTAACAAATACAAAAACAGGTAATGTTAATACGCAAAATGTATGGAAAACACCAGATGGTACACAATGGTATTGGGAAGGTGGTTCTAGAACTTATAAAAAATATAATGGCAAATCTAAAGTTGTATAGTGAGGCGATATAATGGCTAAAAAAAAGAAAAAGAATGCAACCTTAACTGGAGCATTAGGAAGTTATTTAGAAGAAAAATTCGGCAATAAAGAAGAAAAGAAAACAACATCTAAAGTTACTACAGATGAAAATGGTAATGTAACAATAAATAATAGTCCTAAAAAAGAAAGAGAAGGGATTTTAGTAACTGGTGTTAAAAAAACAATAAGTGGCAAAAGTTCTATTCCAAGTAAAATTTTAGGTTTAGCAACAAACGGAATTGGTGAAGTAATTTATAATACTGTTGAAGCAGGAATAAATGAATCTAAAAACAAAAAAGTAGAACAAACTGTTGACACTATAAAAAAAGATTCTGATACTGCATATAATAAGTTAAAAGATTATAAAAAGGAGAATAATATTAATCTTTTTAATGAAAATAGTAAAAGAGTACAAAATGATGAAAAATATCAAGGACTTTTAAAAGAAGCACAAGAAAAAACAACAACTTTAGAAAAAGAAAGAACAAATAGAAATTCAGAAATTATAAAAGATGCAGTAAAAGAAAAATCAGGTACTTTGTCAGGTGGAATAATAAAAACAGGTACAACATTAGCAGGTGGGTTTGAAACAGGAATCGGAGGAATAGAAAGTACTACGAAAAAAATATTAGGACAAACACCATCTTTAGATGATCAAGAAATAAAATATAATATGTTTAGCGATGTTGCACAAAACAATATTAACACAACAAAAAATCCTGTTGGAAGAGCAGGATTGGAAATGACATATTCTATTGGGCAAATGTTACCACAGATGATGACTGGAAACTCCGCAGGAGCACTTGCTACTGGATTTGCTAACTACGGCGGTAGTGCATATAATGAAGCAAAAAAAGATGGTGCTACAGAAGAACAAGCAACAAAATATGGTATTGTTTCTGGAACACTTGAAATGGCAATGGAAAAAGCACTTGGTGGTTTTGAAAGTGTATATGGTAAAAGTGCATTAGGAAAATCAACAAATAAATTAACTTCAAAAGTATTAGATAAATTTGTTAAAAATAAAGCATTAAGAAAAACACTAACAAGTATGAAAGGTGAGTTTACTGAAGAATATTTACAAGAATTTTTAGGACCAATAGTTGAAGAAGCATTATTAGAAAAAGATAATGGTGTAGGAATAAAAAATTCTAAAAATGCAAAAGAACTTGCTAGTAATATAGCATCGTACACTGCTAAAAATTTCTTTAGTACTCAAAATCTTTATGCTGGTACTTTAGGAGCAGTAACATCAGGTGTTATGGAAGGGTCACAAAATATTGCAAGAAATCGATGGGCTAAACAAACAGGTCGAGATTTTGATACTGGATATACTCAAAATGAACAAAAAGTAATTGATGAGATAGTTAACAAGGAAACAACTAAAAAATCAAGAGAACAGGCAATAAATACTGAAATAGAGAATGCTATAAAAGAACAAGAACAAAATTTTTCTATTTCAGAAGAAAATAAAAATAAAATAGCAGAAAGAATAAAAAAAGAATATGAAAATAAAGATATTGACTTATCTAATACAAAATTATCAGATAAAGAAATAAAATCAATTAGAAAGTCAGTTGAAAAAAGTTTACAGGAAGGTACAATTGATGCTGATGAAATATCCAATATTTTAGGTAATGACACAGATATAAGTAAAGATGATTTATTACATAGAAGTTTTTACGAAAAATCACAAAAAAGTGTAAATTATCAATATGAAGAAAATAAAACAGATAGTGATATTACTAAAGCACTAAAAGAAAGTGCTAGTAAAGTTATGAATAATACAACAAAATCAAGAAACTTTGTAGAAAATGTAAATAAAATTGCTCAGGAAAGAGGCACAAGATATGAATTTGTTAATAATGAACAATTAGAAAAAATGGGATATGAAGTAAAAGGAAAAGATATTAATGGTTTAGTTGGTAAAGATTTACAAGGTAATGAAAAAATATTAATAAATATAGATTCAAAACAAGCATTAAATAAAATTGTAGGACACGAAACAACACACTTATTAGAAGGTACAGAAGAATATACTTTATTACAAAATGCAGTTAAAGAATATGCAAAATCAAAAGGAGATTATGATCATAGGATTAAATCTACTGAAAAATTGTATTCAGGATTAGATGCAAATATAGAAAATGAGGTTACTTCTGACTTAGTTGGAGAATATATATTTAATGATGAAGAATTTATAAAAAAACTTTCAACATCACAACCTAACGTTTTTACTAAAATATATGATTATGTTAAACATTTATATAATACAGTAACTGCTGGTAGTCAAGAAGCAAGAGATTTAGAAAAAGTTAAATATAGATTTGAACAAGCATATAAAGAAAATGTAAAAGGTAAGACATCAGAGAAAACTAAATATTCTTTAATAGGAACAAATGGTGTAGAGAATTTAAAAGATAGTTATCCAGAAAGTTATAAAAAATTAACTGAATCACTTGAAGATGCAAAAGAACTTGATATTAAAAATATTCAAAATGAAAAAATATGGCTTAAAACAGGTTGGTTTAAAGATAGAAATGGTCAATGGAAATTTGAAGTATCTGATAAAAATATGAGTTTAAAAGATAATTTGAATATACAAGAAAATACAGAATATAAATTATCTGATTTGATAGAACACGATTCATTGTTTAGGTTATATCCAGAACTTAAAAATCAAAAAGTTAGATTTAAAAATTATGCTTCTGATTCTACAAATGGTTCTTATAATAAAATAGATGATATTATTTCAATAAATAATAAACTTATTGGTAGTAATCAAAATATTGAGGGTACTTTAATTCACGAAATACAACATAAAATTCAAAATATAGAAAATTTTGAAAATGGAAGCAATACAAAATATAGTAGATTAAAATATTACAATAGTTTAGGTGAGATAGAAGCATCCAATACAAGAGATAGATTTGAACAAGAAAAATATAAAAAATATAATTTAGATTATATTGCTCCACTTAGTGTTGATAAAAATGCTAAACATAAGGATTTAGAAAATTACTTGAATAATAGAAAATTAAGTGATAAAATAAAAGACAAGACATATGAATTAAGGGAGAAAGTTCATGATAAAGTGGTTAAAGAAGATATTCATCAAGATTCGAATCGAAGTAATAGATTGGTGGATGGCAGAGTAAAAAGAACTGAAAATAGTTCTTTTTTTGATGAAAAATATTCTTTAAGTAATAATGATGAAAATTCAAATTATAAAAATGAATATTCTCCACTTGAAACAAATAGAAAGAAAACAATTGATGAAAAAGTGGAAAGAGCGTTACAAAAAGGAAGTTATAAAGCGATTCAATCTGCAACAAAAACTGCTCAAAATTATTTAGATTTTGATTATCAAGAAAAGAAAGATTTCAGAAATAAAATGAAATCTTTTTATAATATGACAAAAGAAGATTTAACAAATTCTAAAACTTATAATGAAATAAATAACATAGTAAGTGAATATGCAAATAGAGAATATAATTATATAGATAAAGAGGTTGAATCAGTAAAAAAAGAAATTAGAAATTCAAGAATAAAAGTATCAGATGAACTAAAAAATCAAATAACAGATTATGGTGATTTTAGAAAGTCTAATTTTGGAAAGTTAAGACTTGGTAATGAAGGGCAATCAGTAGATAGCATTTATCAAGAATTAAGCAATAAATATCCATATTATTTTAGTAATGAAATAACAGGAGAAGCAGATATGCTAACAGAATTATCTGATTTTATGAATCAAGATACAACAATAACAGAAAAATATAGAATAACAGATAGTGAATTAAAAAAAGTAACTGATAGAGTATTTAATAATTTATTAAACAATTCAGTCACTGAATTTGATTTAAATGAAATTCAAAAACAACTCGAAAGTAAAGCAGAAAGAAAAACAAGAGCAATAGTTCAACAAGAATTATTAAATGAAATGGGAATAACTCTTGATGATATACAAACAGGAAACGATATAAATGCAATTGCATATCAGCGTACAGATCCAATCAGATTAAATGAAAAAGTTTTCGGTTATGAAGTAGGTAAAAAAATAAATGATGCAACTATCAATCAAACTAAGCATAACACCGCAGAAAAAACAAGATGGTTAAATCAAGAAAGAGAAGATATAAAGAAACTTGAAATAAAAGCAAGAAGTAAAGAATCTGCAGCGGTTCAGAAGTATGTTGAAAAGGTTTATATAAATGAACATGGAGAGGAAATTCCTTATGGTGATAAAGAATTAGCAAAAGAATTTCCAGATGCTAAAACACAAGAAAAAATAAAACATGCATCAGAAGTATTTAGAAATAAATACGATACATATATAGATCAAATAAACAATGTTCTTACAGATTTAGGATATGATGCTATACCAAAAAGAAAAGATTATATGAGACACTTCACCGAAATAAGCGATAAGTTGAGTCAATGGGGTGTTCCTTTTAATAGAAATGATATGGATTCTGAAAATCTTCCAACAGACATAAATGGTTTAACAGAATTTAATAGACCTGGTAAAAATTGGTTTGCAAGTTCATTAGAAAGAAAAGGAATGAAAACAACTTATGATGCAATAACAGGTATTGATGGATATCTAGAAGGGGCAGGAAATTTAATATTTCACACATCAGATATTCAAAGATATAGAACATTAAGTAAATTTATAAGAGAGACATATGGTCAAACTCACGGATTAGATAATGTTGATTCATTGACTGATGCTGAATTTGAGCAAAGAGTTGCAGATATACAAGATAACAAATTGAGTAAATATGTTGCTTGGTTAGATGAACAGGCAAATGCACTTGCTGGTAAAAAAGGTGCTATTGATAGAGCAGCAGAAAGATTTTTAGGAAGAAGAGTATATACTGCGTTAAATACATTAAAATCCCAAGTTGGTTCTAATATGACAGGATTTAATGTAAGAAGTGCATTAACAAACTTTGCTTCTGCAGTACAAGGTGCTTCAAAAACAAGTAAATTATCATTTGTTAAAGGTACAGTATCAACCATTAATAATATATTTCATAACGATGGATTAATAAATAAATCTGACTTTTTAACTGCTAGATTTGGTAGTGATACATTATCACAAAAGGCATGGCAAAAAATCAGTAATGCAGGTCAAATTTTTATGAGTGGTTCTGATTATTTTACTTCTAATCAAATTTGGAGAAGTAAATATTTTGAAAACTTGTCTAAAGGAATGAAAGAACAAGAAGCAATATCAAATGCTGATGATTTTTCGGCAAGAATAATGGGAGATAGAAGTCAGGGGTCTACTGCTGAATTATTTAATTCTAAAACTCTTGGATTTTTAACTCAATTCCAATTAGAAGTTAATAACCAATGGTCATCAATGATACATGACAATAAAATGGATATTGAAAGCGGTAATAAATCAGGTGCTGGTGTTGTTTTTCAATTAGGTCAATTATTTGGTGCATCTTATTTATTTAATAGTCTTATGAAATCTTTAACTGGTTCATCTGTTATGTTTGATCCTATAGATATGTTAATGAAAATATTTGATGACGATGATGATAAGTCATTAGAAGAAAAATTTGAAAGTGCTATTGGAGATTTTATGGATAATGTTCCAATGTGGAGCGTTTTTTCTGGTGGAAGGATTCCAATTCAAGAAGCAATGACAGGTGCAACATCGCTAATAAAAAAACTTACAGGTCAAACAGATTCCTTTGGTAATGAAATTACTTGGGAAGATGTAGGACAGGACTTTTTAGAATCAATGGCATATTATGTTCTTCCAACTGGATATGGTCAATTGCGAAAGACTGTACAAGGACTAAAAATGTATGATGATGATTTACCTATAGCAGGTAGTTATACAGATAGTGGCAATTTAAGATTTTCAGCAGATAATAGTACTACAGGTAAAATTAAATCAGCATTATTTGGTAGATATTCAAGTAAGGAAGCACAAGATTATATAGATAGTGGTTATAAGTCAATAAATAGTTCGAAAATAGATGAAATGATTGATTTAGGTATGAATAGTACAGAATATAGAAATTATAGAAATGGATTATCAAAAGTAGGAACAAAAACTAAAGATAAAATAGAATATATAAATAATTTAGATGTAAGCAATAAGAAAAAAAGCATAATGGCAAGTAATGTGCTTAAAAAAAATATTGATATGTCAAATTATGATAATTATGGTTCATATGAAGAATTTAATTATGCAATGAAAAATCCAGTTGAATATAAACAAATTAATATGATTACAGATTATTCTAATTATCAAAGAATTCAAAAAGAATTAAGTAAAATCAAGAGTGATATTGATAAAAATGGAAATGCAATATCAGGTTCTAGAAAAAAGAAAGTTATTTCATACATTAATTCTTTGAATTTATCAATTGCACAAAAAGCAATGTTAATTAAACAGGAATATCCAAGTTTTACAAAATATGATAAACAAATTTTTAATTATATAAATGGTCAAGATTTAACATTTATTGAAAAAGCAAGAACTATGAAAAGTCTAGGATTTACACAATTTGATAATCAAATAATAGCATATGTAAGAAAGCATTATCCTAAAGTATCTATGCAAATTGATGTATTAAAAGATTTAGGCTTTAAAGTTTATGAATTCAATGGAAAAACTTATGTAAAGAGGTGATAAAATGAAACAAGATTCAAACGGTGTAAGAACAGCACAAGATTTGGAAAGAAAATACGATTTTGCAAGTATTTTAGGTTTAAAGAAAAATGTTGAAACATCCGAAAAAGGTTTAACTAAAGTAGAAAATGAATTATTAAATTTTATGAATTCAACAGTTGGTAATATAGAAGATTTACAATCTCAAATTGATGGCAAAGTGACAACTTGGTATTACAATGGACAACCTACTTTAGAAAATTATCCAGTTAACATGTGGGAAGATGAAAAAGAAAATCATATAGGCGATTTATATTATGATAAAGAAACAGGCTATTGTTATATATTTCAAAAAGAAACTGATTTTTCTTGGAAAAAAATTGAAGATAAAGATGTTGTAGAATCATTAGCAATTGCAAATAGTGCAAAGGATACTGCTGACAACAAAAGGCAAATATTTATTAAAGAACCAAAAACCCCCTACGATACAGGGGATTTTTGGATTAATAATAATGAAATCTTTATTTGTCAGGTTACACGAAAAACTGGAGATTTTAATTCAAAAGATTGGATTAACAATCTTAAATATACTGATGATACAGTTGCAGAAGCAGTTGATGGTAAATTAACTGTATTAAGTGGGACAGTAACAGAAATAACACAAAATTATGTTAAGTATACAGATTTAGCAACAGGTGGAAGTACGACAATTGCAGGTGATAATATCAAAACGGGTTCTATTAAATCAAATAATTATGTTGAGAATCAACAAGGAACAAAAATATCATTACTTGATGGTTCAATTGATTCAAAAAATTTTAAAGTTGATTCACAAGGCAATATTACTGCAACAAATGGTAAATTTTCTGGAGATATTGAAACAAGCAATGCAAATATAAATGGTGGATCAATAAAAATGAAATCAACAATAGGTAGTCCTAAATTTGTTATAACAGATGAAGATAATAATAAAAAATTAAATATATATGACACAGGAATAGAGATTTTAAGTGATTCATCAAATAGAAAAGCACAATTAACAACAGGAGGAGGATTACAATTAGGATTAAATAATAAAAATCTATTATATGGATATTATTCTAATGCTTCTGATATAGGAAATTATGTAGGTCTTTTGATTATAAATGAAAGATATGATAAGCGAGTAGATATAAACCCAAATGGTATATCAGCACCTTCTTTTAATAATAATTCTTTAAAATCTTTAAAGAAAAATATAAATAAATTTGTTGGAGCACTTAACATAATTAAAAATACTGATATATACTCTTACAATTGGAAAAACGAGTTAGATAATTCAAAAAAACACTTCGGAATGATAATAGGTGATGAATATAATACTCCAAATGAATTTATATCAATGACAGGTGATGGAATAGATACATATGCTATGGTTTCAATTTGCTTACAAGCAATAAAAGAACAACAAGAAGAAATAGAAGTTTTAAAGAATAAATTGGAAGAAATGGAGGCAAAATATGATAAAAATTGATGAAGAAAAAACAATTCATTTAACAAGAGGGGATACGGCAACAATTGTAGTAACTGCACAAAATGATGATGGTAGTAATTATGAATTTCAAAAAGGAGATACTTTAAGATTAAAAGTTATGTCAAAGAAAAAGGTTGAAGAAATTGTACTTACAAAAGATATTATAATTGATTCTAATAAAGAATCTGTTGAAATTGAATTAACCTCTGATGAAACTAGAATAGGTGATTATATAAATAAACCTGTAACATATTGGTATGAGATTGAATTAAATCCAAATAATAATTCAACAACAATTATCGGCTATGATGATGATGGACCAAAGCAATTCAAATTATATCCTGAAGGAAAGAATGGTGAAAAATGATGAATACTGATAGTTTAACAGGAAAAGTAAGTATAAAAACAAATATCAGTGGAAATGCGCCTGGATTAAAAGGAGAAAGAGGAAATGGAATTAAATCAACTGTATTAAACGATGATTATACATTAACTTTAAATTATACAAATGGTACTTCTGAAACAACCTCATCAATTCGTGGTGCAAAAGGAGAAAAAGGCGATAAAGGTGATAAAGGCGATACTGGTCCACAAGGAGAACAAGGAATTCAGGGTATTCAAGGAATAAAAGGAGAACGAGGACCTCAAGGAATTCAGGGATTAAAAGGTGATATTGGAGAGCAAGGACCGAAGGGAGAGCAAGGGGAAATAGGTCCACAAGGTCCCCAAGGTTTGCAAGGAGAAAAGGGAGACCAAGGTATACAGGGAATCCAAGGCGAACAAGGGCTTCAAGGACCTAAAGGTGATACTGGAGAGCAAGGTCCACAAGGACTTCAAGGAGAACAAGGTCCAACAGGACCAAAAGGAGAAAAAGGAGAAAAGGGCGATAATGGAATAAGCCCAACAATATCTACTTCTAAAAAAGGAAAAGTTACAACGATAACAATCACTGATTCAACAGGTACTAAAATAGCAACAATAAATGACGGCGCTGATGGTATTGGTGCTGGTGATATGCTTGCAAGTGTATATGACACAAATAATGATGGTATAGTTGATAATTCCGAAAAAGTAAATGGTCACACAGTTAATTCTGATGTACCTTCTAATGCAAAATTTACAGATACAATTTATACACATCCAACAACTTCTGGAAATAAGCATATTCCAAGTGGTGGAAAGTCAGGTCAATTTTTAAAATGGTCTGCTGATGGAACTGCTGTTTGGAGTGAAGATAATAATACTACTTATTCAAAAGCAACAATTGAAAAGGATGGATTGATGTCGTCAACAGATAAAACTAAACTTGATGGAATAAGTGATAGTGCTGATTCTGTTTCTTTTACAAGAAGTCTTACATCAGGAACAAAAGTTGGAACAATAAATATAAATGGTACAAATACTGATTTGTATGCTCCAACGAATACGGATACACATTATTCTTCAAAAAATGTTGTTGGTTCAGCAACTTCAACAACAAATACAACAACAGCATTAACAAACGGAAATGTATATATAAATAGCGTTGAAAATTCAAAGGTTACATCATCAAATAAAATAAGTGGTAGTGGTGCAACAACAGTAACAACTGATGCATCAGGAAATATTATTGTAAAATCATCTAACACTGATGAAAAAGTAAAAATAACAGAATTAGCAACAACAAGTGCTGAATATCCTATATTGTCACAAAGTTCAACAACAACAGGAACACAAACAACAAATGCAAGTAAAGATAGTGATGTTACATTGAATCCAAATACAGGCGTAATTACTGCAAAAGGATTCAAAGGTAATTTAACAGGTAATGCTTCTACTTCAACGAAAGCAACAAACGATTCGGATGGTAATAAAATATCAACAACTTATGCAAAAAAAACATCTATACCGACAAAAACGAGTCAATTGTCAAATGATTCAGGTTTTATTACTGATTCAGGAGATGTAATAACAACAATACAAAATAACATAACAAATTTATTAAAAGCATTAGGTTTATATACTAATACTTATAGCAATACAAAAACATATGCAGTTGGAGATAGGGTTATATATAATCACACTATATACGAATGCAAAACTGCAATAACAAGAGCAGAAAATTTTAATGCAAATAAATGGACTTTAATTCCATTGATAAAATAGGAGGAAAAAATGAAAAAAACTATTGACAGCATACGTGAGTATGCTATGCTT
>UMEZ01001419.1_pt1 | contig 107375 bp, 115 predicted proteins | sample 1964841 | NCBI WGS metagenome assembly UMEZ01 (sample SAMEA4836029, study PRJEB28245) | human gut metagenome | biome: gut microbiome; material: fecal sample | place: Denmark | collected 2008 | reverse complement strand
AAATTAAATTCAGAAAAAAAATTAGAAAATAATAAATATTTATTAGAAATAAAATCAATAGAGGAAAATATAGAAAAAATTAAAAATAATATTAACAAAATTAATAATGAAAATTCAGAAAAAAATAAATATTTCAATTCACAAATAAAATCAGAATTCAATAATAAAATTGAAGAAAATGAAATTGACTATTTATTAAATGAAAATAAAAAAGAATTAGATAATATTCAAGAAAATATAGAAAAAGAAATTTCTTCATTAAAATTTAAACAACATACAAATGAATTTGACTACAATAATATAATTAAGAAATTGGAAGAAAAGGCAAGAATTGAGGAAGAATTACAAAATTCTTTAGAAGAAAAAGATGAACTATTAAAATTAGAAAAAGAGATAACTATTGCTAAAATTGCAATTGAAAGAGCATATGAAAAAATGAAAAATGAAATAACACCAAAATTCACAAAAAATCTTTCAAATATTGTAGATAAAATTTCGAATGGAAAATATAATAAAATTAAATTTGTTGATGGAGAAGGATTGATTGTTGAATTAGAAAACGGCGAATATGTAAATGCAAACAAATTAAGTATTGGAACAATAGACGAATTGTATTTATCACTTAGACTATCTGCAATAGAAGAAATTACTAGAGAAAAAATGCCAATAATATTAGACGAAGCTTTTGCTTACTTTGATAATCAAAGGTTAGAGAATATTCTTGAATTTATAAATAATAATTTAACAGAAAATCAGGTAATTATTTTTACATGTTCAAACAGAGAAAAAGATATTTTAAATAAAAAAAATATTAAATATAATTATATTGAAATATAATTTACATAAAATACTGCCAAATGTTGACAAAGTGCCTTGTTTTATAGTATAATTTATATGTAATTATACATAGGACAAGTAGCATAAAAAATTATAAGAGAGGTGCTATTTAAATGGAAAATTTTGAAGGTAAGCATTTTAGTATTACAGACCCACAAAATGTTAGAACAGTAGTATACGAAGTTAGTAAAACAGAAAAGGAATTTGAAAAGAATTCTCCAAAGTTTACAATTCAAAGATTAGACAGTACAGAAGAATATGTTGGAGAAAAAATCAGAAAAACTTTTTACATAGATAAACCAAAACCAGAGGGAAATAGATTAGCTATATTTTCATTTGGTAAAGATAAAGTTGTTATTAATAATGGTGTATTAGATGGAGACAAAGTTATCATTGAAAAAGCTCCACTTCCATTTAATTTTAAAAAATACTATGAAGACCAAGACACAGAGGTTAAAGATTTCACATATACACCTAATTTAAAAAGACCTATAACAATAATAGACTTAGACACCGTAGAAGAAGTTAAACCAGTTTTATACTTTGACGAAACAACAAATGAAGTTAAAGGAAAATGTAAATTAAAAGCACATAAGAATTATTTCGCTTTTGAAATAAGACAAGGCGATGATGATGATTATATCTTAGTGGGTGGTAGCCCAGTATTTAAAAAGTAAGGAGGTAGTTGATAATGGGAATTGAAGAATTTGATCCTATTTCTCAACCAAAAAGATTAAAAAGTGCTGCAAAACTTAGAGCATTACCAGAAAACAAAAAGCTTGTTTTAGATGCAGTTACAACTGAAAAGGTAAAAGAAGTAGAAGAAGTTGAAAAATAAAAACCAAAGAATAGGTGATAAGAAATGGGAAATAAAATAAGTTATGCACTAAAAAAATGCAAATCTGTTTTCATAATTGCTATAATACTATGGGTTGTACTATCCATAGTATTAATTGCGCCTGTAAGTATTAGCTGGGTTGAGGCAGTTGAAAAAGGAAATGGTAGTTTTATTGAAACCCTAATGAATAGTAATATAGGTGATATAGGACGGAAATTTAGGAAAGGCATTTTCAGAAGAATATATTGGTAATTACCTAAAATGTGAGCTATGGATTGGAATATTAATATTAGGTTTTGCGATAGTTGGATTAATAAAAACAATGCCAAAACATGATTATGCAGATATAGAACATGGTTCAAGTGATTGGGCAAATGGTGAAGAATATTCTGTACTTAGCAAGAATAAGGGAATATTACTTGCAGAAAAACATTATTTACCAGTAGATAAAAGAGGAAACGTTAACGTATTAGTTGTTGGACGGTTCTGGTTCTGGTAAATCTGCATCATATGTTATTCCAAATGCATATCAACTTTTGGGTTCATATGTATTTACAGATCCAAAAGGTGAGTTATATGATAAAACTGCAGGATATTTAAGAGAACAGGGTTATGACATTAAGATATTAAACCTAGTAAACCCAAAAAATAGTGATGGATATAATCCATTAATGCATATTGAAAGTGAAATTGATGTCGACGTTATTGCAAACACAATAGTAAAAGGACAAAAAGTTGAAGGTGGCTCATCTGATCCATACTGGGATGATATGGCTGAAATGCTTTTAAAAGCATTAATATATTATTTACTAGCAACAAGACCAGAAGAAGAACAAAATTTAGCAAGTTGTGCAGAACTTGTAAGGGCTGCTAATAGTAATGGTGCTGGAAACTTACTTACAGAACTTATGAACCAATTGCCATATGACCACCCAGCAAGAATGAATTATAAATCTATAGAAATCGCACCAGAAAAAACATATGGATCAATTTTAAGTACATTGCAATCAAAATTAGGTAAGTTCGATTCAAAGGAAATTGCAGAACTTACATCAACAAATACAATAAACTTTGAAGATGTTGGTAAAAGAAAAACAGCGGTATATGTAATATCATCAGATACACATGCAGCATATGATTTCTTACTTACAATATTCTTCTCACAGATGATACAAAGATTATATGATTTTGCTGATAAGAGTGGAGGAGCTTTACCACAACCAACATATTTTATATTAGATGAGTTTGCAAACATTGGTAAAATACCAGACTTTGACAAAAAAATATCAACATCAAGAAGTAGAAAGATATCTTTTAGTGTTATATTACAGAACTTAGACCAATTAGAGGCAGTATATGAAAAATCGCATGAAACAATTATTGGTAACTGTGATACAACAATATTTTTAGGAAGTAACTCACAAAAAACAGTTGAATACTTCTCTAAAGAGCTTGGAGAAAAAACAATTGCTCATGAGAGCTGGTCTGTAAATAAAGATAAAAACATGTGGAGACAGGGATATAACAAGTCAGACCAAATTATGGCAAGAGCATTAATGACACCAGATGAATTAAGAAGACTAGACAATGACTTATGTATTATCCTAGAAAAAGGAATAAAACCAATTAAAGCACCTAAATACTATTACTTCAAATATAATACAGAAAAATTGGTACAAAAATATGCATGTAGCCATAATTCCGTTCCACCAATTGATAGAGGAAATTGGAGAAAATATAATCCGTATAACCCATATGTAGAAGAAAAAGTAGATGAAAAAGAAGTTGATACAAAAATAGAATCATTAGATGATTTATTTGAAGAAACACCTGCAAATAAGCCAAAAGAGCCAATTCCGGCTCCTGCTAATACACCTAATGAAACATTAGATAATCTATTTGAAGGAGTAGAAGAACCAAAACAAGAGACACCAACAGAAGCTCCAAAACAAGAGGATAAATCAAATGATACATATGATTTACAAAAGGAATTAGAAGCAAAATTTGATGAATTATTTGGAGCATTTGATGATAATGAATAAAATAAAAGGAACGGTTTAAACCGTTCCTTTATTCATATAGTCTATGTAGGTATTTCAATATAGAATGTTGTTCCTTTATTTTTCTTAGTTTCAAAACGTATATTACCATTGAAATGAGCTTTAATATTAGAGTAAGACATAAATAAACCAAGTCCAGTTCCGTTCTTTCCTTTAGTTGTAGCCATTTCCTTAAATAGTTTAGCCTTTACTGAATCTGGGATTCCTCCTGCAAAATCTTGAATTTTAATTACAAGTAAATTATTTTCTTTGTATATATCTAATATAATTTTTTCTCCGGCTTTACCATCATAAGCTTGAATTGCATTTGAAATGATGTTATTTAATACTTGTACTAAACTATTAATATTTCCTTTAACAACAGTATCAGCAGGTAGTTCTAAGGTTTCTTCCAATTCAACAAGAGCATGACTAAGTTCATGTTTCATTAAAATATTAACTTGTCTAATTAAATCATCAAGAGTAAAGCTTGTAAATGAAGCATTATCAGAAAATGCAACAGCTTGTCCTTTAACAGTTGTAATTACATCAGACATATAAGAAAGATGTGTTTGAATTTTTTTTATCCATTCTTCCATATCATTTGCAATATCTTTGTGGTCTTCAATAGTAACTTCTGGGTCTCCAATAGATTCTCTATATTCATTTACCAAATCAAGTATTCCTTCAGCTGCACCAGATATAGACATTATAGGAGTTTTTAAGTTGTGAGCTATTCCTCCAATCATTTGACCAAGAGTTGCCAAACGTTCTCTTTCTATCAAGATTTCTTGGTTGTTTTTTATAGTTTGTAAATCGTGTTTGTGTTGTGTAACATCTTTGAAAAGAAGAAGTGTTCCAAGGAAGTTATTACCTTCTGTTATTCTATTTATTTCAATATGAAAATATTTATCAAGTGATTCAAAAAACTCATCAATAATGATAGTAGAATCATCAGATTTTGTTTTTTGAATTGCATGTTCAACCTTCTTTTTTACTGATGTTGGAACATTTTTTGAAAAACGATCAATTTCAAATAAACTTTTCCCCATAATTTCATCTGCAGATAATTTAAAGGTTTTTAATAAAGGCTCATTAAAATCTATAACGTTTATATCGCTGTTTATTACAATATATGAATCTGAAATTCTATTTACTATTTTCTTAAGTGCAATAGGTGTAATTTTTAAAAATCCAAATTTGAAAATAGATAAGGCAAAGCAAAGTATAGTAATAGAAAAGCACATAGGAGTAATATAGATAGATAGATTAAATATACCAACAACTCCAAGTAAATTTACTACAATAGGAACTAGTGCACCAATAAATATAAATAGTGATTGCCAAAAATAATATTTAATGTTTTTAATACTGTAAATTGCTAAATAAATTAAGGCAATTCCAAAAAGAGAATATGTATAAAGGCTAGTTATATAAAACAACGGTCCATAAACTCCTTCTGAAAGGAATATTGAGTATTTAATATAAAATAAATGATGAAAGTCATTTGTCCATAAACCTATTAAGCATAAAATAGGTATAATGGAAAGTGAAAGGGCTAATTTCTTTGTGTTTACTCCAGATGCGGGTTTTGTAAATTTTAAACTCATAATCAAAAAAGCAACTGGTAAAAAGCATGTTCCAATATATACAAAATAATCAAAATATATTGGAGAAATATTTAAAGGTTTACTAAGTAATATCTGTGAAATCAAACCAGAAGTACAGATTAGCAAACAAAATAAAGTAAAAACAAATGATTTTTTTAAATTTGTTTGTCTTGTTTGCTTCTTCATAAAGATAAGTAATGCTAATATTAATAAGGCAGATATTACAAGACCAGATAATATTTGAACACTTGCAAGCATAATTTTAAACCTCCTAAAATTTAATATAACCTATGGTTTTTAAATAAACCACGTATTTACTCAAGTACTTTTCATTGATTTTTGGCCATCTAAATAGAATACGCCTTAAGTAATTATTTGTAAAAGAATTTGAAAGTACTATATTAGACACATATTTTATATGTTTATCTCTTGAAAAATCATTAATAATACCGGAAATTATATGTTTAGTTTCAGGGTTATTAGATAATTCTTCAACTTTTTGAGAGAACAATTTATCATCTATAAAATCTAATTTAACATGAAGTGTATTAAACACTTTAACCAACTGCTCAAAAGTAATGTAATTTTGATTAAATACATGGAAAATAGTAAATGGGTTTTGATAAATTGTTAAATTTACTATTGCTAATGCACATACATCAACTGGCGAAAATTCAATAGGGTAATTTCTTAAACTTTCTGGAACATAGCCAATTTGTATGAAAGAATGAATTCTATTTAAAAATGCATTCTCAGATACGTTTATTTGGAAAGCTCCATCAGAGTATCTATTTGTAATATTACCAAGACGAATAATTTTTGCATTTAAATTATTTTTTATAATGTTTTCTAAAATTAATCTCTCAGCAAGGAATTTTGTTTTTATATATATGTTTGATAAATCTTGATTAATGTATAAATTCTTTTCAGTAAAAGAAACTACTTCACTTGGCTGAACCTCAAGCTTTTTATCAAATATATTTCCTGAAACGCTAAGGGTTGATAGATGCATCAACTTACAATTGAATTTCAAGCAGAAGTTAATCAGATTCTGTGTTCCTACTATATTTGTATCATTAAACACGCTAGAATTTCCGTAGTGTTTAACGACTGCAGCTGAATTTATAACGCAGTCTATACTTTGACCAAGTTCCTCATAATACAAATCATTAAGTCCAAGTTTTGCATCTGTAACGTCACCTTCAACAGCAAAGATTCTCTTGAAGATTAGTTTATCATATTTATTACCAAAGTAAAATTTTAAAATGTCAAGCAATCTTGTTTGTGGGTCGTTATTGTTTTTAGCACGTACTAAACAGTAAATATTACTTTTAGTATGTTTAAGTAAACTATCTAAAATATGGCTTCCCATGTAGCCAGTAGCACCAGTAAGAAGAATATTTTTTACTTTATCTTTCTTCATTTTAGCTTTGTTTGGATTTGCATTTTTCTCAATTAATTCATCAATTGATGAATAATCATAAACTTCCTCTGGCTCAGGTTGTGTTTCATCAGTTGATTTTGATGTGTTTTCAGCTAGTAATTTAATTGTTGGGTAATTAAATATATCTTTATAAGATATATCTAAACCTTTATTAAATGCCTCAATTTGAAGCTTAATTGCAGATAATGAATCTCCACCAATTTCGAAGAAATTATCAGTAATGCTTATTTTTGAAATTCCAAGAACAGTTTCAAAAATTTCTGCTAACTGTTTTTGATATTCTGTCTTAGGTGGTTCGTATGTGGTTTCAGTATTTATTTTTATTTTTGCAAGAGCTTTTCTATCTATTTTTCCATTTGGAGTTAGCTTGAATTTTTCAACAGGTACAAAGAAATTTGGTATAAAGTAAGTAGGAAGCTTTCTTTGCATAAATGCCTTTAAATCAGCAATGTTTACAGGTTTTTCAGATGAAAAATATGCTATAATTTTTTGATTATTATCAATTGTAACAACACATTTTTCAACATTTGGATATCTATAAATACAGCTTTCAATTTCGCCAAGTTCTATTCTGTGACCATTAATTTTAACTTGGTTATCTTTTCTTCCAATAAAGCTAATAGTACCATCGTCATTCCATTTCGCAAGGTCGCCAGTTTTATAGGCAATTTTAGAAGAAAGTTCATCAGGTAATTTAATAAAGCTTTTTTCTGTAAGTTCTTTATTATTTAAGTAACCTTTTCCAACCCCATCTCCAGTAATATAAAGTTCTCCAGGTGTATATATTGGCATAGGTTTTAAATATTTATCTAAAATAAATAACCTTAAATTGCCTAAAGGTTTTCCAATAGGTATAACTCTGTAATTCTTTATAGTAGCCTCATCTAGAACATTTGCAGTTGCACAAATTGTGGTTTCTGTAGGACCATAGGCATTTATTATTTTCATATTTTTGTTGAATTTATAATATTTTTTCATTGTAGCACTACCAATAGGTTCAACTCCAATTAATATCTTTTTAATTGGAACAAAACTATAAGTTGATAAAATAGCATAAACTTCTTCCAAAATATTTGGTGGAATATATAATAATGTAATATTGTTCCTTACAATGCTTCTGCAGTATTTGAATATATCATTAATAGTGTTTTCTTCATATAAATAAAGTGTTGCACCATTTAGAAGAGTTGTAAAATACTCGAAAATACTAACATCAAAAGCCATATTTGTAGAAGCTAAGCAATTATCACTGGCATCTACGCCATCAAAATAATTTGTGAAATTAGCAACAAAATTATGAAGGTTTTGGTTAGTAACTTTAACTCCTTTAGGGTTTCCAGTTGAACCTGAAGTGTAAATTATATAAAGTACATCATTTGAAGAAATTTGAACTTCAGGATTTTTAATAGAGTTACTTGAATATTTGAAATCATCTAAAAATATTTTTTCAAATTTATCATTGCTAATTAAATTATTTGTTTTAGTTGTAATAAATAATTTTGCATTACAATTTTCAAGAATATACTCAATTCTTTCTGTAGGATATTCTATTGAAATAGGTAGATAAATTGCTCCACATTTGATAATTGCAAGCATTGAGACAATAAGGTCAGTTGAACGGTTCATTAAAACTGGCACAATATCGCCCTTTTTTATATCATGCTTCATTAGGTAATGTGATAAAGAATTTGCTTTCTCATTTAATTCTTTGTAAGATAGAGCATCATTATCAAACACAACAGCAATATCATTTGGTGCTTTTTGAGCTTGTGCTTCAAAAACTTCTTTTATATTTTGAGTTGTATCATATTCAAGCTTTTGGTTATTAAAATCATTTAAAATTCTATTTTTCTCATCAGGTGTAATAATATCTAAATCTTTCACTAAAATATCAGCATTTTCAAAGACTTGTTCAATCATAAATAATATTCTCTTATGAATGTTTTCAATATCTTGATCTGAATATTTTACGATTTGGTAATCATAAGCGATATTCATGTTTCCAGTATCATTCATATCGTAAATATGAATATCTAGGCTATCAGATGTAAAATTATTTGGTATCCAATTTATATCATATGGTGTTTCAGAGCTTTGGGCTGTACTTCTAATATTTTGATAAGATATTAAAGTATTATACAAATTTGGAATAGTACTATCAATATGCCTTAAATCTTCAAGTAAAGATAAATAAGGATATTTTTGATGTTTAAATATGCTAAAAAAATTTGATGAAATATTGCTTGCAAGCCCAGAAAATGATATGTCATTTCCTATATTAACTTTTAAAGGGACAGTACTAATAAACATACCAGAAGTATGCTTTTCTTTAACGTTTCCACGATTTAAAATAGGCGAACCAATAACAAATTCATCTAAATTTGAGGTTCTTCCAATATAAATTGAGAAAATGGCCATAAAAAAGTTAAATGCAGAAAATTTATTGGTTTTACAAAAATCATTTATTTTTTGTATTAAATCATTTGGTAGAATAAATTGTTTCCTTATGGATTTACCAGCAATGTTATTTTTTGTGAAATAGCCAATACTTGGAATTGAAGCAATTTCTGGTACTGTTTGAAACATTTCATTCCAAAATAATTTATCTTTATTATATTTATCACTTTGCAAATATTTCTCTTCAGAAGTAATATAATCTATATAAGAAGGGTAGGTAATATCGTCAATAGGCTCCTTTTTCACTAGACGAGTATAAATCTTAATGATTTCAGAGGCACCAAGACCAGCACTCCAAGCGTCAGAAATTAAATGGTGCATATTAATTATAAATCCACCATGATTATCTGGAAACTTAATTAGTTTAAAATTAAAAAGAAATGAATTTAAAACATCAAAAGCAGTTGAAGCAATAGTTTTTTCAACGTTTCTAAGTTCATCATCTGATGAAACATCTATAATTTCAACATCAAACTTTGTATATGTTTCAACATACTGTTTGACCTGATTTTTATCAATGAAAAATTTAAGCCTAAAACTATCGCTTTTAGAGACGAAAATATTAATGGCATCAGCTAACAGTGAAAAATTAACTTTTTCAGGAATAATTACAGAACCAGTGATATTTTCGATAGGTGTTCCTTTAAAAAATTCTTCTGTATACCAAATTGACTTTTGCGGATTTGTTAAATCATACATGTTCTTTTGCATAATTACCACCTTTACGACATTTTTTTCCAAATATTAGTATATCATTAAACATAAAATAAATCAATAAATGGAGTTTAATTTTCATGCAAAAAGGAAAGAATATTCAAAGGAGGAAATATATGTATAGATATGAAAAGAAGGAAAGTAAATTCAAATATATTATGTGTACAGTTTTACTTATGATAATAGCATCTGTAAGTACACTTTTTTTGTATAAAATGTATTTAAATATAAATGTTGAAAATAATCAAATTCCAAGTGGAAGTGAGAATACAGCCATAAGACTTGCTGCAAATCAAGAAGAAACAAAAGAAGATATAACAGATACATTAGAGAAAGTTACAAAGTGTGTTGTAGGAATTTCTAAAATAAAAAATAAAGGGGATAGTATTTTTGAGACAAATGCAACAGAAGATTTAAAGCTTGGAACAGGTGCAATTATTTCAGAAAATGGATATATAATTACAAATTGGCATTTAGCAGGAAATAAATATAGTTCATGCTATGTTACAATGGAAGATGGAACAATTTACAATGGCAATACTGTTTGGGCAGATAGTGACTTAGATTTAGCAGTAGTAAAAATTAGTGCAAACAATTTAAAATATTTGCAACTAGGAGATTCAGATAATATAAAAATTGGTGAAACTGTTTATGCAATAGGAAACCCAATTGGTATAGAATTTCAAAGAACCGTTACAAAAGGAATAATTAGTGGATTAAATAGAACAATAAAAATCGAGGAAAATAAAAATTCAAGCTATATGGAAGGCTTAATTCAAACAGATGCAAGTATAAACCAAGGAAACAGTGGAGGACCGTTAATAAACGAACGAGGAGAGGTAATAGGAATAAACTCAGTAAAAATTGAAACAGCAGAAGGAATAGGTTTTGCAGTACCAATTAATATTATTAAACCTGTTGTTGAAAGCCTAGCAAATGGGGGAGAATTTGAAGAAGCCTATTTAGGAATATTTGCATATGATAAAGAGGTTATTAAATATTTAAATAATGATGTTACTTTTAATGAAGGAATATATGTTGTAAAAATTGCAAAAGACGGACCAGCTGCAAAAACAAATTTAAAAACAGGAGATGTTATTACAAAAATTGATGGAAATAGTATTAATAGAATGAGTGAACTAAGAACCTATATTTATAGAAAAAAACCAGGAGAAAAGATAACTTTAACAATAAGTAGAAATAGCAAAGAACTTCCAATAGAAGTAACGTTAAGTAAAAAGTAGACAAAATTCGACATAATGTGATATAATTAATATATCTTGATGTATATTTCCCTTTTCGCATTTTAATATTTCATCAAGAAAAATAATTTTGGAGGGAACATTACATGAAATTAGCCGACCAGCTTTATGAAATCTCGGTGAAGAAATCTGAAGAACTCATAAAGGCTTTTGAAGAAGCTATTACGGGTCATCAGGAAGAAAAAATTCTGCACGCATGCCTGCGTACAGCAATGGTTTCCAACAGAACCTATATAAGTTTTGGCAGAAACTGCCTTCCACCCGTTTCGCTTCAAAAAGAAGGCTTCTTCCTGAGACAAGATGGAGCAGGGTTCATCTATTGCTGGCACTAAAATCAAAAAAGCCCCTACCTGTTTGGTGGGGGCTTACTTTTATAAAACAGAACCAATAACAAGAATTCCAATATTGTTATTATATATTTCATCAAATTGAGAAATAGGAAGAGGGTTTTCACCAATGCCAGCTTCTATGGTATATCCAGGCTTTCTGTATTGCTGTAAAAACCAATCTTTATATCCTGCAAAGCTTGAATTATATGGAACATCAGCCAATGTATAACCACTTAAACTTGCAAAAATATTCCCAATTTCTTCTGCATCTTCTGGTGCGTAATTTTGAAACTGCCAATAAATTTCTTTTCCTTGAGTATGATAAGCTAAAATCAAACTAAAATTATTTTCCAAAGTGAAATTATACAAAGCCAAAGCTTCTGGTTCAGTTAAAGGACCAAAACCCACAAAATCACGAGGAGCAGGAGATGTAAAACCTTGTGAAAACTTAATTCTACGAGCTTCTTCCCAACCGTGCAGGAAATTGCAGGTTTAAATCCACGCCTGTGGGGCTAATTAACTTCCATATAGGAAAATGATAATTTAAAAATAAAAATATTTACAGTAGCAAGGTGTTAAAAAAGCATCTTGTTTTATATTTTATTTAAAAGAGGTGTGTCATAAATAAAACATGGGGTATGTCTTATTTGTGACAGTATAATATTATAAGTATAATAAGATAGATAGATTATTAAAATATAAAAAAAACAGAATCACTTGACATCAAAACAATTGTTTGATATAAATATATATGAAAAATTTAAAAGAATAATTGGATATTTGTGGAAAATGATTAAAATTTATGATAAAATGCATTTGATAATATAAATTAAAAAGAGGAATTAATATGAGTTTGAAAACAATAGATTTATTTGCAGGAATAGGTGGTATTCGCAGAGGATTTGAGATGACTGGAAATTTTTCAAATGTCTTATCAGCGGAAATTGATAAATATGCATGTGAGACTTATACTCATTTATATGGAGATAATCCATATAATGATGTAACAAGTGAAGAATTTAAAAATAAAGTTGAAAAAACAAATTATGATGTCCTATTAGGAGGATTTCCTTGTCAATCTTTTTCTATTGCTGGAAAAAAGGAAGGATTTAAAGATAAAACAAGAGGAACATTATTTTTTGATGTTGCCGACATTATTGATAGAACTAGACCAAAGGCTTTTCTTTTGGAAAATGTTGAAGGTATTATAACACATGATAAGGGGAGAACTTTTAATACAATAGTTGAAACACTTGTAAACGATTTAGGATATCATATGATTGGTGTAAGTGAAGGAATTGGAGGATATCTTGAAATTGATAAAGATGAAATAATAAGAAATACTAAAAACTTTGGATTACCACAAAAGAGATCTAGGGCATATATGATGGGATTTAGGAAAGACTTAATACCAACTGGATATATATTTCCATCATTACCAAGAAAAAGGGAAACAGTGATATACAAAAACTTATATGAAGTATTAGATAAAGAGGTAGAAGAAAGGTACTATTTATCTGAATCATATTTAGAAACATTAAAAAGACATCGAAGCAAACATCAAGAAAAAGGAAATGGATTTGGATATGTTATAGTGAACGAAGGGGAAAATCCTGTTTCAAACACTATTTTAGCGACAGGAGGATCTGGAAAAGAAAGAAATTTAGTGAAACAACCTAATTATACTTTTGGAGGTAAAAAAGTTAAAAATAAAAAATCCGAATTAAATTATGATGGAATTAGACATATGACTCCAAATGAATGGGGAAAATTACAGGGATTTATAGGTTATGGATTTAAAGATGGAGAAAGAGATAAATTTTCATTTCCAAAAGATATTAGTATAACACAACAATATAAATTATTTGGAAATTCTGTATCTATACCAGTAATTGAAGAAATGGCTAAATATATGTATAAAAGATTGGAGGAATTTAATGCAATTCAATAGAGGTGAATGGTCTGAATTATATGCATTATTAGAATTATTAGACAATCAAGGCCTAAAAATAGTAAATGATAATTTAAAGATAATTGATGATACTACTTTTAGAGTTATAGGATTATATATTCAAAATAATAATAACGAATATTACTTTGATATTAAAGAGATAAATGTAGATGTATTAAAAAATAATAAAGTTATTTCAAATGTTGAAAAAACAGAAATTCAAAAATATAAAGAAGTATTATTGAATAAAATAATTAATGAGTTACCTGGAAAGGGGAGCTTTCCAATTCAAGAAATGAAATATATTCTTGAGAAATTAACAGAAGGAAATAAAATAAAGTCATCATCAACTTCAAAAGAGGATATTAGTGCTAAATTAAAAGATAATAAGTTAAATACAATTGTTAATAAGGTTGGATATAGTATAAAATCCAGTTTAGGTAGCCCAGCGACATTATTAAATGCTTCGAGTAATACTGATTTTAGATACATAGTAAAAGGTTTGTCTGAAAATGATATAGAAGAAATAAATAATATTAATACAAGAACAAAACTATTAGATAGATTAAAATATATGAAAAATAAAAATGCAGAAATAACATTTGATAAAGTTATAAGTAATACAATGAATCAAAACTTGCAAATGATTGATTCAAAATTGCCAGAGATATTGGCAGATTTATTAATAACATCCTACAAAACAAGTGAAAAGAAAATAGAAAACTTAGTACATTATGTGTCTAAAAATAATGCATTAAATTATGATGGAAACACAGAACTATATTATAAAAAGAAAATAGGAGACTTTCTTTTAGCAATTACATTAGGTATGATGCCAGGTAAAATTTGGAATGGAGAATATGATGTTACAGGAGGAATTATTTTAGTTGAAAATGATGGAAAGATATTAGTATTAGATGCTATTTATTATAAAGAATATTTAGTAAAATATCTTATTAAAAATACTAAATTAGAATCACCAAGCTCATCTAGATATAAAATGTTTGATATTTATCCAGATAAAGGAGAAGAATATTTTAATCTAAACCTACAAATTAGATTTATAAATTAGAAATGTAATTTACAAAAGAAAAGTAGAATGAAAAAAATCATTCTACTTTTCTACTTTATAAGGAGAAGAATATGGAGAAAAAAACAGAATATGAGATTTTATCACCCAATAATATGATTGACAATAAAGCAGAAGATGCTTTGAAATTTGCTTTAGAAAACGAAAAAGTAAAAAATATTGCAATAACTGGACAATATTCTTCAGGAAAATCTAGTATGATACAATCATATTTTGATAAATATATTGATAAAAAAGATTATTTAAATATTTCACTAGCAACATTTGAAAAGACAGAGAAAGAGGAAGATATAATTACAGAATCTACTTCATTAGAGAAAATTATAATAGAAAAATTATATTATTCAATTTTGGAAAAATATAATACACAGGAAAATATAAAAGGAGCTATATTAAGTGGAATTTTTGTTGCATTTATTAATATTGCAATATATTTATTTAATACAGAATCAATTAATAACAATTTAAATAATAGCTTTGGGACAACTGTTATATTTATTGTTTTAGAAATAATATGCTTAACGAGTGTGATTGGTTGCTCAATATCATATTTAATGAATTTACAAAAAATAAAGTTAAAATTAGGAAATATTGAAGTAGAAATAAATCAAGACACTAAAAAAGAAAAAAGTCGTAATTTATTAAACGATGAAATCGAGTTTATTGTAAAAATATTGAATATTGCTAAATATAAATATATTATATTTGAAGATTTAGATAGATTTCAAAATCAAAAAATATTTGAAAGATTACGAGATTTAAACATTACACTAAATTCGACCTTAAAGCAGAAAATAAAATTTATATATGCAATAAAAGATGAAATGTTTATTGCTGATAACAGAACTAAATTTTTTGACTTTATTATACCTGTTGTTCCTTATGTATCATATGAAAATTCTGGAGAAGAATTATTAAAGATAATAAAAAGATATGGTTTAGAAAATGAATTATCTGAAGATTTTATTTTAGATATTTCACTATATATTTCAGATATGAGAATACTAAAAAATACAGTTAATGAATATTTAATATATAAGAAAACTTTAGAAAAAGTAGTGCCTAATTATGAAAAATTGTTTTCTATTTTATTATACAAAAACACATGTTCGATGGATTTTGCTAAATTGCAAAATAAAGAAGGAAAAGTATATGAGTGCTTTAAAAATAAAGATAAGAAGATAAGTAAATATATAAGTATACAAGAGAGCAAAATAGATGTTAAAAGGGATGAATATGATAAACTAGAAGAAAATTTAATATCAAAAAATAATTTTGAAAAATTGGCAATATACATGATAAAAAGTAATATTAGTAATAATAATCAAATAACTTTGCAAAATATAAAGGGAAAAACAATAGTAATTCAATATATAATGAATACGGATAATATAGTAGAAGATTTTATTTTTGATGAAGAAACTACAATAGAATATGTATATGGTAGTAGTTGGAAAACGGAAAAGCTAAGAGATTTTTATAAATCAAATTGTCCAGATTTTTTGAAACAATATGAAGATTTTAAGGAAGGAATTGAAACTAAAAAAGAAAAAATAAATATTGAGATAGAAGAACTAAATCAGGAGATAGACAAGGCGAAAGAATATACATTAAGTGAACTAATGCAAGAAAGCGATGAAAAAATTACTGTTGATTTAGGAAAATATAGTGATTTAGTAAAGTATCTGCTAAGTAATGGATATATTGACGAAAATTATAATACATATATTAATAAATTCCATAAGGGAAGTATAACAGAAAAAGATTATACATTTATAATGAATGTAAGAAATGAAAAGAAAAATGATTATAAAGAAAAACTGGATAACTGCTTTAAAATAGCAAAAAAGTTAAAAAATATAGACTTAAAAAGGGAGGAATCCCTAAATATATACATATTAGATATATTGCTAGAAAATCAGGAATATTCTGAAAAAAGAATAATTAATTTAGGAACATTAATAAAATCAAATAGATACATTGAAATTCTCACATATTGTATATGTGAATCTAAAGAATTTAAGAACAAAAATATTTTAATTACAAATTTATGCTGCTTAGATAAAAGATTATTAAGGAATATAAAAGAGTCAAAAATAGAAAAAAGATATAGAGATTTACTTTTAGAATTTATTATTGAAAGAATGGACTTAAATACACTAAATAAATTAGAATATATAGATGAAGTAATGATTTATGTACAAGAAAATAATTTATTATCAAATTCTAAATTGAATACTATTGAAAATAAAATTAGAGAATTTAATATAAAATATTATAATATATCTAATTTTAAAAGTAATATAGATCTATATAAATATATTATAGATAATAACATGTATATGATTAATTTTGAAAATATATTAGAAATACTTATGGATGATAATAAAAGCAATGATGTAATAGAATATGCTAATTATGATTGTATATCTAATAATAAACAGCTAAAACAGTATGTTGATGATAATATACAATATTATATCGATAAAGTGTATCACGCATTAAGAAACAAACAAAAGAATTCAATTAGTGCAATTAAAGAACTTTTAAATAATAGTAATATTACTTTTGAAGGTAAACAAGTTGTTATAATTAAAGAAACAAGTAAAATAGATAACATACTTGAAATTGAAGATTATAATTTATGGAGTAACATATTTGAAAATAATTTAATAAATTTAGACTGGAATAATATAAATAATTACTATGAAAAATTTGGATTAGATGAGACATTATATAAAATATTAAATGACTATGAAAAAAGAAGAATTATATTAATAGATACAATAAAAATTGAAGATAACAGTAGTTGCAACTTTGTAATAGATTTATTATTATCTAATAATCTAAATGAAGATGCATATGATGATGTATTAAAAAAGAGTGAATGTAAGTTGCAAAACAATGCATTAAGCGAACTAAAACAAAATAGATTATTGAAATTAATAAATTCTAAAAAGATTGAACCCAATATTAACATGATTAATAATATAAGAAATTATTCTATAGAGATACTTTTGGTATTTATAAAAAATAACTATAGTACTTTTCATAGAGAGATAGATAATGGTAATATTGTATTTAATTTAAGCGAAATAAATGAAATTTTAAAATCAGATGTTACATCAACAATTAAAGGAAAGTGTTTCAATATGATTTCTGATGAAGAGTTGGAAAATGTAACAATAGAATTATTAGAGAATATAGCATTAGTATTAATAGAAAATAATTTTAAAAAAAAGGTAAGCGAAAAAATGTTATTAAAACTAATAGCAAATATAAAAAATATTGATACAAAAATAAAATTGATTAATCAAAATTTTAGTAAGATAAATAGAGAAAATATAATGAATTATTTAATAAAACTAGGAGAAAACTATTCAAAGATAATTGCTGATAGAACAAAACCAAAATTTGTAAATAGTGAAAGTAATAGAACATTATTGGAAAACATTAAGAGTTTAGGCTATAACATAAAATATAATAATGATGCTAAAGATAAAAATATAGTTTTAAGTAATACAATCAGATAAAGATTTTTTTTACTGTGACTGAAAATCACAATATTTTATTTAAAAACTTATTTGAAAAATTTCTCCCAGCGGGCTACAAAGGTCTTAGGAAAATTTCCTAAACAGCAAAAATGGTGTCAAAACACCAAGCTGGCGAATCTTAGGCAGCAAAAAATGCTCTCAAAATTCGAGGTAAAATAGAAATTAAACTAATATGAAAATTTAGTGATAGGCTTAAAATGAAAAAATTAAAAAATTTTTATTTTACCCATCACTTTTTTCATTTTCAATCGCTGTTAATAGTAGAAAAGATTATATGAATAATTTTTTTAAAAATTAATAGACATTAAAAGAGGTGTAGCGGTTGAAAAAAGATGACTTAAAAGTTTATTGTAAATTTAATAAAGATAAAGAATCGATAGATGAAGTTATTTGTAAAATATTTAAGGATTACTCCCAAAATAAAAATATTGAATTTAAGAGCATACAAAATGAAAAGAATACGTTAAAATAATCTTAATGTAAATATTTTTATAGGAAGGAGTGATATGTTTAAGTTAGTAACAAAAAATTATAAAGTTCGGTATGTATATAAGGTTATCAAGAGAAGATGGCGACAAACAAGAAAGTGAAAGTATTAGTAATCAAAGGAAAATAATTGAAAGATATTTAAAAGAGCATGGATTAAATATTGTAGATGAATATGTAGACGATGGAGTATCACGGAACTACATTTGATAGACCAGAATTTAATAGATTAATTACAGATATTGAAAATCAAAAAATCAATATGGTAGTAACCAAAGATTTATCAAGATTAGGTAGAGATTATATAAAAACAGGTTATTACATAGAAAATTATTTTCCAGAAAATCAGGTAAGATATGTTTCGATACTTGATGGAATAGATACATATAGCGAAACAGTAAATAATGACATTACACCATTTAAAGCAATTTTAAATGATATGTATGCAAAGGATATATCAAAGAAAATTAGAAGTGTTTTTAAAGAAAAACAAAAGCAAGGGGAATATTTATGTAGTATACCAGCATATCGGATATAAAAAAGATTTAACTAATAAAAACAAATTAGTAATTGACTATAATGTTGCAGATATAGTAAAGAAAATATTTGATATGTATGTAAATGGAACTGGAAGTAAATTAATTGTTGAATATTTAAACAAAAATCATTATTTAAGTCCATCAGGATATAGAAAGACTAGTGTTGTTCAAAATGAAAATAAAAAGAATTATTTTTGGAATGCAACTACTGTATGTGATATGTTAAAAAACGAGGTTTATATAGGCAATACTGTTCAAAATAAGGTATCTGTTGTTTCATATAAAGTAAAAAAAATTCGTAAAGTGGAAAAGGAAAAGTACATAAGGGTAGATAATACTCATGAGCCAATTATTGATAAAGATATATTCGAAAAAGCTCAAATAATATATAAAGAAAGAGCAAAAAAAGTAATAAAGCAATATGATTATTTATTGCGAGGATTGATTTATTGTAAACATTGTCGGTTGGCAAATGCAAATTGTATTAAAAGTAAATCATAATAGTGATCGCCCAAAAATTCCGTATATAGTAGATACAGGATATCAAAAAAGAGGTTGTTATGTAAGAAATTTGAATTATCCAAAGTTTGAAAAAAGAATACTAGAAATAGTAAGGCAAGTATGCAGAATATATGCTAATCGTACTATGTTAGAAGAAACTTATAAAAAAGTAAAAGATAAATCAATCGATTTAGGAGCAACTATAAAAAAGCAGATTGAAATAATAGATATTAAAATAGCTGATATTAATAAAAATTTGGATAGCTTATATAATGATAAATTAAAGGGCATACTGACTGATATTGACTTTACAAGAATATCTGAGAGGTTTGTTAATGAAAGAGAAAAATTAACAAATAAAAAAATCGAACTATCGGATAGATTTCAATTATTACAAGGGCAGAAAAATATTAAAAATAAGAATGATGAAGAGCAAATGGATAAAACAATAAATGAATTTTTAGATATGAAAGAGGTAGATAAATCCTATTTATTTAGATTGATTGATAAAATTGAGATAGATAAGGATAAAAATGTTTTTATTTCATTTAACTTTGCACCACTAAATACAATAAATGAAAACATAGATGAGTTTATTGAAATAGAAGAAATTTTGCAAAATGATAAACTACTTGAAAATAATATTGGATAAATAAAGTTTTAATAAAAATTAAATATATGATTAATGTAGTATAAACTGCATTATTTTTTGAAAATAAAATGGTGGAAGTTAATCAGAATTTCACCATTAATATTTGCTTTCCAACCATTAGGAAAAGTAATACTAGGGTAATTTTGAGATATACTTTGAGCCCTTGAGTATGTAGTACTTCCGAACAGGATAAGCGCCATTTACTAAATTTACACCATCAGGGTTGCACATTGGCACAATGTAAATTGAAGAATTATTAAAAATGGTTCTTGCATTTATTCCAAAGATTTCATCATTTCCGCACATAAGCAATGCAAAAATCTTCAATAAATTTCATAAGAACATTAGAGGTAATAGATTCATTGGCATGAATAGAAGCAGAATAGAAAACATGTTTTGGACCACGGCCAAGTCTAACATAAGGAATAGGATTTCCAAGAACACTAAAGCCTATGTTTTCAGATTGAAGAAAAGGATAAGTTATTAATAAATCTCGAATATTTTTATAAAACAAATCAGAAGTATAAAATCTATCAGTGTAAGTTATAGACACAATAATCACCTAGAATAATATATGCAGAAACAAATATAATAGTAACAAGATGAAAGGCAAATTACAGAATATTTGGATACTTGAAAAATAAGTGAAATAACTATTGTATATCTCCTAAAAATTTGATAAAATATAAAGCCGAAAATAAATTTTAAGGAGAGAATAATGGATATAGAAGAATACTTATCACATTTTGATAAATTCACAAAAGACCCGACTCTAGAGGCAATGGAATATATAATGGAGAAGTTCGATAACCCACATAAAAAGCTAAAATGCATACACATAGCTGGCACAAATGGCAAGGGAAGCGTAAGTGAGATGCTAAATAACTGCTTGATAAAAGCTGGATACAAAGTTGGAAAATTCGTTTCTCCACATTTAATAACATTTAATGATGGTATATGCATAAACAACAAACCAATTACAGATAAAGAGGTAGAAGAAATTCTAATACCATTGTCTAGTGTAGTTACAGAATATAATCAAACACATGAAATACCTGTAAAATGGTTTGAAGTTATAACATCGCTAGTTCTTATATATTTTTACAAGCAAAATTGTGATATAGCTGTTATAGAAACAGGCCTAGGAGGCACACTTGATTGCACAAACATAATAACACCATTAGTTTCAGTCATAACAAAAGTTGGATATGACCACATGGACATTTTAGGACATTCACTCAAAGAAATTGCAACACATAAAGCAGGAATAATTAAGCAAAATTCAGAAACAGTTTTTATAGATACTAAAGAAGTTACAGAAGTAATACAGGAAAAATGTGCAAAGGAAAATAATAAACTTCATTTAATTAATACAAAAGAAATTACAAATTATAGCTATAACCAAGACTATCAAAAATTTGATTATAAAGAATTCAAAAATATAGAAATCAACTTAAAAGGAAAAGTTCAAACACAAAATGCAGTAGAATGTTTAGAAACCATTGATATTTTAAGGGGTAAAGGTTTCAAAATTCCGGAAGAAGCGATAAGAGAAGGCTTAAAGACAGTTATCCATAAAGCAAGAATGGAAAAAATAAATGAAACACCATGTATCATATTTGATGGTGGACACAATGAAAGTGCAATTCAAAACTTAAAAGATAATATCAAACAATATTATAGCGACAAAAAACATGTATATATAATATCAATTTTGCAGACAAAAGACCATAATACAATAATAGAAGAACTATCAAGTGATAAAGAGGCAATATTCTATTTCACAGATGGAGTTCCAGAAAAACCATATGTTGCAAAGGAAGTATTACTTGAAGAAGCAAATAGATACATTGAAAAAGAAAGAATCAAAACAAAAAGCTTAGAAGACGCAATTAATGAAACAATGGATAAATATAGTGATAGAGACATTTTTATAGCAGGTAGCTTTTATGTATACAAAAAAGTTATGGAATTGTTGAAAAAATGTTGAAAAATGTCGAAAATAGTAATATAATGTAAGTAAATTTTTGTAGTAATCCTTTCAAATAAGTAATAGAGCTTATTTGGTTAACAAAATTAATATTTTGGAGGAAACAAAAATGGAGGATAGAACAGTTGTAGTCGATACTGAAAACGATGTGCAGTATAAGTTCTTTAATGAACATGGCACATGGTTTGTGGCAGGAACCATTTTGGGAACACTGCTCTTGGCAGATAAAAAGCCGCCTAGAATTATGGTTGGCAAGCCGATGAGCTTTGGTGTGTACAAAATGGACGAGAGGGGAAATTTCAACCCCCGTGATTTACTCCATATCGAAAGTCATGGAGTAACCGCAATCAACCTGGTCTAAATCTGGAGAGTCTAGGAATTTTGTAAAATTCCTAGACTATTTTTATATTGTGTGGTATAATAATACTTGATTTTTAAATGTTAGGAGAATATTATGTTACAAAAATTAGAAGACGTAGAAAAAAGATATGACGAATTAACAGTCCAAATTAGCGACCCAGAGGTTATTGCAAGAACATCAGAGTGGCAAAAATTAATGAAAGAACATGCAAGCCTTGAAGATATTGTTGCAAAATATAGGGAATATAAAAAAGCAAAAAACGATTTTGAAGAAGCAAAGCAGATGGCAAGTGATAAAGAACTAAAAGAACTTGCAGAAGCTGAGATGGACGAATTAAGAGAAAAAATACCAGCATTAGAAGAAGAACTTAAAATACTATTAATTCCAAAAGATCCGGATGATGATAAAAATATCATTTGTGAAATTAGAGCAGGTGCAGGTGGAGAAGAAGCCGCATTATTTGCAGGAACATTATTTAGAATGTACACAATGTATGCAGAAACAAAACACTGGAAAATAGAGGTACTAAACGAAAATGAAACTGAAATGGGTGGATACAAGGAAGTAACTTTCATGGTAACAGGAAAGGGCGTTTATAGTAGATTAAAATTCGAGAGTGGAGTTCACAGAGTACAAAGAGTTCCAGATACAGAAAGTAGTGGAAGAATACACACATCAACAGCAACAGTTGCAGTATTACCAGTTGTTGAAGACGTTGAAATTGAAATAAATCCAGCAGATGTTAGAATGGAAGTTTTCAGAGCATCAGGTGCTGGAGGACAAAAGGTAAATAAAACATCATCAGCTGTAAGATTAATACATGAACCAACAGGAATTGTTGCAGAATGTCAAACAGAACGTTCACAAACACAAAATAGAGAATATGCAATGAATTTATTAAAATCTAGATTATATGAAATTGAAAAACAAAAACAAGATGAAGAACTTCACAATGAAAGAAAAAGCCAAGTAGGAACAGGAGATAGAAGCGAAAAAATAAGAACTTACAACTATCCACAAGGAAGAATTACAGACCATAGAATTGGTCTTAGCATCTATCAAATGGAAAGCTTTTTAAATGGAAATCTAGATGAAATGATAGATAACCTAATTGCAGCAGATAGAGCAGAAAAGCTAAAAGGAAATGAAGAAAAATAAAAAAAATGGGAAATGAAACACATCATTTCCCATTTTACTTTATTTTGCAACAATATTAAATATTTTATTCTTAACATATATTTCTTTAACAATAGTTTTGCCATCTAATAACTCAGCAAGTTCTTTATGAGCTAAAGCCTTTACGGTTTCTTCATCACTATCATTAGCAACTTTTATAGTTCCCTTTAATTTTCCATTAATTTGAACAGGAATTTCAATTTCACTATCTATTGTTTTAGATTCATCATATTCAGGCCAGCTAGATTCACAAATTGGTTTGAAACCGAATTCCTGGTTTAGCTCTTCTGTAATATGAGGGGCTATTGGGTTTAATAATGTTAAAAGTAAGTGATAATCTTCCTTAGTAATTGAAGGAGCTTCTTCAAAACTATTTGCCAATATCATTAAGCTAGATACTGCTGTATTATAAGCCATTCTTGTTAAGTCACCTTGAACCTTTTTTATTGTCTTATTAATAATTGGTTCTAGTTTTGGAGAATAACTATCTCCATCTACAACTTTGTTTTTTAAACGAATAACTTTATCTATAAAACGCTTACAACCTCTTAAAGAATCTGTACTCCAAGGAGCATCTTGAGTGTAGTCTCCCATAAACATTTCATATAATCTTAAAGTATCTGCACCATATTCTTTTATAACATCATCAGGGTTAATTACATTACCTTTTGACTTACTCATTTTCTCATTGTTAGAGCCTAAAACCATACCATGACTAACACGTGTCCAAATCATTTCCTTTCTAGGAACTAAGCCAATATTGTATAAAAATTGTACCCAAAATCTTGCATATAGTAAGTGTCTTGCAGTATGCTCCATTCCACCATTATACCAGTCAACTTGCTTCCAATATTTCATGGCGTTCATTGAGGCAAATTCTTTATTATTATGTGGATCCATAAATCTTAAGAAATACCAGCTAGAACCAGCCCAGTTAGGCATAGTATCAGTTTCTCTTTTAGCCTTACCACCACAGTGAGGGCAAGTTGTATTTACCCATGATGTAATATTTGCAAGAGGACTTTCTCCATTTTCTGTAGGCTCATATTTAGCAACGTCAGGAAGAAGTAATGGTAAATCTTCTTCTTTCATTGGTTGCCAACCACATTTTTCGCAGTAAACCATTGGAATTGGTTCACCCCAAAATCTTTGACGAGAGAATATCCAATCTCTCATTTTATAATTATTAACTTCTCTTGCAACTCCCATATCTACAAGCTTTTTAGTAATTTCCTTCTTTGCTTCTTCAACAGTAAGACCAGTAAATTCTTCAGAATTTATAAGCTTACAACCTTTATTTAAATAATCTTGTTTTTCAAAAGCTTCTTTAGAAGTATCTCTGCCATCAATTACTTGTATCATTTCCAAGTTATGCTCTACGGCATATTCAAAATCTCTTTGATCATGACTTGGAACAGCCATAACAGCACCAGTTCCATAATCGCCTAAAACGAAGTCGCCAAGGAAAATTGGAACTTCTTTTCCATTAACTGGGTTAATAGCAGTAATACCTTGAAGAATGCAACCAGTTTTCCCTTTATTTAAGTCAGTTCTATCCATATTAGTTTTTTTTGCAGTTTCATCTATATATTTTTGAACTTCTTCTTTATTTTGAACACGTGTCATTAATTCTTTAATTAGTTTTCCATCAGGAGCAATAACAAAGAAAGTTACACCATAAATTGTTTCAATACATGTTGTAAAAATTGAAAAACTTCCACCACCAACAATTTTTACATCAACCTCAACACCTGTTGATTTTCCAATCCAATTAATTTGACCAAGTTTAACTCTATCAGCAAAATTTGTATCATCTAAACCTTTTAATAAATCTTCTGCATAATTGCTCATTCTAAGCATCCATTGAGATTTTTCCTTTTGAACAACTTGTGAACCACATCTTTCACAAACTCCACCTGCAGCATCTTCATTAGATAGAACAGTTTTGCAAGTTGGACACCAATTAACAGGAATAGTATCTTTATATGCCATACCATGTTTATAAAATTGTAAAAATTGCCATTGTGTCCATTTATAATACTCAGGATCAGTAGTTGAAAACTCTCTAGACCAATCAAAAGAAAAACCTAAGTCCTTCATCTGATTTTTAAATGTATGTATGTTTTCTTTAACCGCTTCTTTTGGGTGAATATGATTTTTAATTGCATATTGCTCAGCAGGAGCACCAAAAGCGTCCCAACCCATTGGATATAAAACATTATAGCCTTGCATTCTCTTCATTCTAGCTAAAGCATCTTGGGCAGTATAACTTCTAACATGTCCAACATGAAGACCTGCGCCAGAAGGATAAGGAAACTCAACTAATATATAATAAGGTTCCTTTTTATCTCCAGTTACTGCCTTAAAAGTCTGGTTATCGTCCCAATATTTTTGCCACTTCTTTTCAATTTTATCATGATTATATTCCATAAATTCACCTCTATAAACAAATTACATAATATTATATAACAAAAATGAGGAAAAATAAAGAGAAAAAGAGAAAAAATCTTTGCATAAAAACAAAATCACTGAATAGAATTTAATATATAAATTACAAAGGAGTGGAATTTTATGTGGTGTGCTTTAAATGTACAAGATGTTTCAAGAAAACTAAAGACAAATATTGAAACAGGTTTAACAGATGAAGAGGCGAAGAAAAGGCAGGAACAGTTTGGTAAAAATAAATTAAATGAGGCAAAAAAGACAAGCATAATTGTAAGATTTTTAAGGCAATTTAATGATTTTATGATAATAATATTACTGATAAGTGCCGGAATATCAGCAGGTATTTCATATTTTGAGCATAGCAATGATTATATAGATTCAATTATAATTGCTGGAATAGTAATCTTAAATGCCATTATGGGAGTAATACAGGAGAGCAAGGCTGAAAAATCAATAGAAGCACTTCAAAAATTATCAAGCCCTCAAGCAAAAGTTAAAAGAAATGGCCAATCGCGATTAATCGCAAGCGAAGAATTAGTGCCAGGGGATATAGTATACATAGAAGCAGGTAACTATGTGCCAGCAGATGTAAGATTAATAAATGCATATAATTTTAAGGTTGAAGAATCTGCACTTACAGGAGAAACCATACCAGTTGAAAAGAATGCAGAAAAAATAATAAATGAAAATTCAAATTTAGGAGACATGGAAAACTTGAGTTTTTCAACAACAATAGCAGTTAGCGGACATGCAGAAGGAATAGTTACAGAAACAGGGATGAATACAAAGGTAGGAAAAATTGCTCAAATGATTATAACAGATGAAGCACCAGAAACACCTCTGCAAAAAAGACTACGGAGATGTAGGCAAAAAGCTTGGAGTAACAGCACTTGCAATTTGTGCATTAGTATTTTTAATAGGACTTGCAAGACATATACCAGTAATGGAAATATTTATGGCATCAGTAGGACTAGCGGTTGCTGCAATTCCAGAGGGATTACCAACAGTTGTTACAATAATGTTATCAATTGGAATTACAAGAATGGCAAGGAAAAATAGTATAATAAGAAGACTTCCAGCAGTAGAAACACTTGGTAGTAGTACTGTTATTGCATCAGATAAAACAGGAACACTTACACAAAATAAAATGCAAGTTACAAAAATATTCACGTTGGAAAATGGAAGTCAAGAACAACTCTTAAAGCTTGGTGCAATGTGTACAGACTGTACAACTCAAAACGGACAAATAGAAGGAGAGGCAACTGAAAAAGCAATAGTTCAGGCAGCACAGAACTTAGGAAACACAAAAACAGATTTATATAATGAAATGCCAAGAATAAATGATATTCCATTTAGCTCAGAAAGAAAAATGATGACAACAATTCACAAGATAGGAAATAAATATAGAATTATTACAAAAGGTGCTCCAGATGTGCTAATAAAAAGATGCAATTATTATAGTACGCAAAATGGGGAAAAGAAGTTAACACCAAGTGAGGTTTCTTACATAGTAAAACAAAACGAACAAATGGCAATGATGGCATTAAGAGTAATTGCAGTTGCATATAAGGATATAGATATTTTGCCACAAAAAATAGATACAAGTTTAGAAAATAATTTAACATTTTGTGGGCTTATAGGAATGATAGATCCACCACGAGAAGGCGTAAAGAATGCAATTGCTGAATGTAAACGAGCAGGAATAAAAACTGTAATGATTACAGGTGACCATATTTTAACAGCAAAAGCAATAGCTGAAAAGCTTGGTATATTAAAGTTTGGAGATGTAGCAATTACTGGACAGGAACTAGATAAAATATCAGATGAGGAACTAGAAAAAAACATAATGAAATACTCAGTATTTGCAAGAGTATCGCCAGAGCATAAAGTAAGGATAGTAAAAGCATTTAGAAGCCAGGGAAATGTTGTAGCAATGACAGGAGATCGGTGTAAATGATGCACCAGCACTAAAAAATGCTGATATAGGAATTGCAATGGGAGATACAGGAACAGATGTTGCAAAAAATGCGGCTGATATGATATTAACAGATGATAATTTTGTAACAATTATAGAAGCTGTAAAAGAAGGAAGGCATATATATGATAATATAAAGAAATCTGTACATTTCTCAATATCCACAAATGTAGGGGAAATAGTAACAATGTTTATGGGACTTGTGTTAGGTTTTGATACACCACTTTTAGCAATACAGTTACTATGGATAAACTTCGTTACAGACTCTCTGCCAAGTATAGCTCTAGGACTAGAACCAATGGAAGAAGGCATAATGAATAAAAAGCCTAAAAAGGTAAATGAAAGCATATTTGCAGGAGGACTATGGGGCAAAATAGTTATAGAAGGTATAATGATAGGAACAATAACGTTATTTACATTTGCTTTAGGGAACAAGCTTTATGGTTTAAGAACAGGAAGAACAATGGCATTTTTCGCACTAAGTGCACTAGAATTAATGCATAGCTTCAATATAAAAAGTGAGGAATCTATATTCAAAACAGGAATATTAAACAACGTGTATCTAATTGGAGCAGTGGTAATAGGCTTAATATTGCAAGCAGTGGTAATCCTACAACCAAAACTTGCACAAATATTTGATAGTGTACCATTAACTGCTAAACAATGGTTTTGTGTAGGCATAATCTCATTCTTACCAATAGTTTTAGTAGAAATACAAAAAGCTATAAATGGCTTTAAATTTGGAAAAGTAGTATACCCTAAAAAACAAGCAATGGAAAAATCATAACAAAAAGCACCCAAAATGTGGGTGTTTTTTATAAATTTTGCAAAAAATCTTGAAGATAGCAAATTTCATGATATAATACTGGGCAAATGGAGTGAACATATGAAAAAGAATAAAACAAATTTCTCAAAAATATTATTAACCTTAGCAATAGCTTTATTTCTAGGTATTGCAACATATTTTAATATAGATTTAGAGGGTCTACTTAATAGTTCTAATGCGTATAACAAAATCAATTATACAGCGTCTTTTGACTTAACCACAATTCCAAAATTTGAAAATGAACCATATGTTGTTTTAAACGATAACAAACCAGACTTTAATGAAAAAGACTTTGCAAGAGATACATTTGAAGATTATAGCCCATTAGATTATTTAGGAAGATGTGGTACTGCATTTGCAAAGGTAGGTATGGAGACAATGCCAACAGAAGAAAGAGGAGCAATAAACAGTGTAAAACCATCAGGTTGGCAAACTGCAAAATATGATATTGTTGAAGGTAAATACCTATATAACCGCTGTCATTTAATAGGTTATCAACTAACAGCAGAAAACGCAAATGAAAAAAACTTAATAACAGGTACAAGGTATATGAATGTTCAGGGAATGCTTCCATTTGAAAATATGGTTGCAGAATATGTAAGAACAACAAAAAATCATGTTCTATACAGAGTAACACCAATATTTGAAAATGACAATTTAGTTGCAAACGGAGTAGAAATAGAAGCACAATCTGTAGAAGATAAGGGAGAAGGCATATGCTTCAATGTATATGTTTATAATGTTCAACCAGGGATAGATATAAATTATAAAAATGGAGAAAGCACTTTAAATTAAAGGAGATGAGAAATCTGAGACTAAAATTATTTAACAATATAAAAAACAGATACAAAAGCAATGAAACAACAAACTTTTTACAGGAATTATCAAATTCATTAAGCAAAACAAATACTAAAACAAGGGAAGATGGACTATATTACGTATTAAATGCAAACCCAGACAGAATATATTTAACCAAGTTTGGAGAAAGAAAAGTTTTTGAGGCAACCGATCTGCCAAAAGAAATAAGGAAAGTTGTAAGTGAAGGATTTATATTAAGATATAAAAATGGAAGATATGAAATAGATGAAGAACTGACAGATAAAAACTTTGAGGGGGAGCTAGATATAGATAGTTATAAAAAATAGAAAATTGTAAAAAAGTCAAAAAATATGAAGAATTAATAAAATAATTTAACTCTTTCTCCACAAAAGTCATAAAATATACTAAGACTTTTATGGAGGAATTTTTATGGCGAAGATAATTGTTTTTAATAATGACAGCAACCGTATGGAGACATATTATAGAAATGAAAATGAACCAATGCCTTATAATACAAATAGAAGCTTATTGGTTCGAGAATTTAGAGGTTCAAGTAATAGCAATACTTTGTGGACAACAAAAAGAGCAATGCAAAGTTGGAATGCAACAAGGTATTTATATGGAAAACCAATTCCAGTAGGGTTTGCATTTAAGAGGGCCTGGGAAGGTGGGCATAGTAATCAGTCACAACACTACGCAGGTGTAGCTTTTGATGTAGGTCAAAGACTTAGCAACAGCGAAAGAAATGCTTTAAGAAACTTAGCTCAAGAATCAGGAGTGTGGTCTTATGTAGAACCAGCAAGCCTAACTCCAACTTGGGTTCATTTTGATAAACGTTTTGGCAGACCAGCTTGCTCAACAGGTGGATATCCAATTGTTAGAAGAGGAAGTATAAGCACATATGTATTAATAGCCCAAGATGATTTAAATACATTGGGATATAGAACAGGTGGGTTAGACGGAATTTTTGGAGGAAGAACAGAAGAAGCGGTAAGAAATTACCAACGTTCAAGAGGACTATCCGCAGATGGCATTGTTGGTTGCAATACTTGGCGTTCACTTCAAGAAGACGTTGTTGGAACAGGAAGAACAAATACGACTTTAGATTAATATATTTGAATTTTTAGTAAAAATTATTTCTATAATTATCAGTTTGAAATTTTTTTACAGTCCGCCAAATCTCGTCGGAGCTTTTGTATTTATTTAAAATCGAACCCACGTTTGCGACGCCTAAAGAAGTGTTTCGGGGGTCTTCGATTTTCTCTAAATACAAAACTCCTGCGTTTGGCTTCTTTTCTTATAAAATTAAGTCTATATGGTAATTTTTTATGTTGCAAAAATCTAAAAAAGTCTTGTAAATCCAAGCATTTTATGATATTCTATAATATGTGAAAAAAGAAAGAGGAAGTGAACATTTTATGAAAGTTATTTTATTACAAGATATAAAAAATGTAGGAAGAAAAGAACAAATAATAGAAGCAAATGATGGATATGCACGAAATTATTTGTTTCCAAAAAAACTAGCAATAGAAGCTACAAAAGACAATATGCTTAAATTACAAGCAAAGAAAACATCTGAAGCAAATAAGAAAAAAGCTGAGATAGAAGCAAATAAAGAGATTGCAAAAAAAATAGAAAAAATAGAACTTACAATAAAAGCAAAAGTTGGAGAAAACAGCAAAATTTTTGGAGGAATTACATCAAAAGAAATAGCAGAAGAATTAAAAAAACAACACAAATTTGAAATAGATAGAAAAAAAATAACATTAAAAGATACAATAAAATCTCTTGGAAGATATACTGCAGAAATCAAATTTGGTGACGGAGTAAATGCAGAATTAACAATAAATGTAACAGGAGAATAAAAGCAATAAAGGAGTGAAACTAAATGGAGATAGGTAAAATTCCACCACAAGATATAGAAGCAGAACAAGCAATTTTGGGAAGCATGCTAACAGACCAAGATGCTGTTACAGATGCCGTAGAAGTACTAAAGCCAGAAGATTTTTATAGAGATGATAATAAATACATATTTGAAGCTATGAACAATCTATATGCTAAAGGAGAACCAATAGATATTATTACAGTAAAAGCAGAACTAACTTCAATGCAAAAATTCGAGGCAGTTGGTGGAATAGAATACTTAGCAACATTACCAGATAAAGTTCCACTTGTTTCAAATGCAGATAAATATATTAAAATAGTTGAAGAAAAATCTATTTTAAGAAAACTTATAAAAACAGCAGATGAAATAGAAGGGCTTGGATATGCTCAAAATGAAGATATTGACAATGTGATAGACCAAGCTGAAAAAAAGATATTTGATATAATGCAAGGTAAAAACCAAAAGGGCTATACACCAATTAAAGATGTATTAGTAGAAACATTTGCAGAACTTGAAAAATTATATAATCAAAAAGAGCCAATAACAGGTGTGCCAACAGGCTTTATAGATTTAGACTACAAAACAGCAGGTTTGCACAATTCAGATTTAATTTTAGTTGCTGCAAGACCAGCTATGGGAAAATCTGCATTCGCATTAAATATTGCAACATATGCTGCAGTAAATGCAAAGAAGCCAGTTGTAATATTCAACCTAGAAATGTCTAAATCACAGCTTGTAAACAGAATGCTTTGTAGTGAAGCAATGGTAGATAGCAACAAAATAAGAACAGGAAAAATAGATGAAGAAGACTGGGTAAAACTTGCAACAGCACTTGGACCACTTTCAGAAGCACCAATATACATAGATGATACCCCAGGAATTTCAATAGCTGAAATAAGAGCAAAATGCAGAAGGTTAAAACTAGAAAAAAACATTGGTTTAATAGTAATAGATTATTTACAGCTAATACAAGGAAGTGGCAAAAAGAATTCTAGCCGTGAACAAGAAATTTCAGAAATTAGTAGGTCACTTAAAATTCTTGCAAAAGAATTAGATGTACCAGTAATTGCACTATCACAGCTATCAAGAGCGGCAGAAGCAAGACAAGACCATAGACCAATGCTTTCAGACCTTCGTGAATCTGGAGCAATAGAGCAAGATGCCGATATAGTAATGTTTCTATATAGAGATGATTACTACAACCCCGATTCAGAAAAGAAAAATATCGCAGAAGTAATACTTGCAAAACACAGAGCAGGTTCAACAGGAACAGTAGAACTATTATGGATGGGAAATTTTACAAAATTTGCAAATTGGGACAAACATAGAGAATAGGAGAATAAATGTTAAAAGAAGAAGTTTTAAAAACAATAGAAACTTATAATTTAATAGAAAAGAACGACAAAATAGTAATAGGCGTATCAGGTGGACCAGACTCGATATGCCTATTACATGTGCTTTATGGTCTAAAAGAAAAGCTTGGGATAGAAATTGTAGTAGCACATGTAAATCATATGCTAAGAGATGTAGCAGACTTAGAAACTGAGTATGTTCAAAAATTTTGTAAAAAATTAGGAATAGAATGTTATGTGAAAAAAGCAGACATATTGGAAATATCAAAAACACAGAAAAAAGGGACAGAAGAGGTTGGAAGACAAGTTAGATATGATTTCTTTGATGAAGTTGCAAAAAAAACAAATTCAAACAAAATTGCAACTGCACATAATTCAAACGATAGAGCAGAAACTGTAATTCTAAATATATTAAGAGGAAGTGGACTTTCCGGTTTAAAAGGAATAGAGCCAATTCGAGATAATAAATACATAAGGCCGTTAATTAATACAGACAGACAAGATATAGAAAATTACTGCAATGATAATAAGCTAGAACCTAAATATGACAAGACAAATAACGAAAATATTTATACAAGAAATAAGGTTAGAAATACAGTAATTCCATACATAAAAAAGGAATTTAACCCCAATATCATAAAAACAATTAATAGATTATCAAGCCTTGCAACAGAAGAAAATGAATATTTGCAAGCAATTACAAAACAGGAATTTGAGAATTTGCTAATTGAAAAAACAGAAAACATCATTTTAGATTTGCATAAATTTAATTCATTAAATTTAGTAATAAAAAGAAGACTAATATTATATACTATAAATGAGGTTTTGCATACAACAAATGGAATAGAAAAAGTAAATATAGATGATATTATTAAGCTTTGCAAAAACAATATTGGTAACAAATATTTAATGCCAATAAAAGAAATAAAAGTTTATGTAAAAAAAGGCAAAATTTATTTCATAAAAACTTAGGTTTTACTATTGAAATAAAATAAGTAGTATGATATATTTATAGAATAAACAAGAGAAAAGGAAGGTAAGAAAAAATATGAAAAGTAATTTAAAAACCATTGGGATGTGGCTAATTATAGGTATTATATGCATAATACTAATATCTGCAATAATGGAAAGAGCAGAAACAAAAATGTCATATGATGAACTAGTAGTTGCAATAAACAATGAAAAAGTTGAAAGCATAAAACTCGAGGCAGATGGTAACAAGGCTTATGTTATGCTAAAGAATAACAACATTGAAAAAGAGGTAAACATTCCAAGTATAGATGTATTCATGGCAGAAATAAGTGATGATTTAGCAAATCAAAGTTTTACTTTTGAAGAAAAATCACAATCAATATGGATAACAATTTTGGGACTTTTATCACCATTTGCAATAATAATAGCATTTTTCGTATTTTGGCTTTTACTATCAAGTAATGGTCAAGGTGGAGGAAATAAAACAATGTCTTTTGGAAAAAGTAGAGCAAGAGTAGTTGGAGGAGCAGAAAAGGGAAAGGTTACTTTTAAAGACGTTGCAGGCGTAGATGAAGAAAAAGAAGAATTACAAGAAATAGTTGAATTTTTAAAGGCACCAAAGAAATTTACTGATATGGGAGCAAGAATCCCAAAAGGAGTATTGCTTGTAGGACACCCAGGAACAGGTAAAACATTACTTGCAAAAGCAGTTGCAGGTGAAGCTGGAGTACCTTTCTTTATAATAAGTGGTTCAGATTTCGTAGAAATGTTTGTTGGTGTAGGTGCTTCAAGAGTTAGAGATTTATTTGAGCAAGCAAAAAGAAATGCACCATGTATAATTTTCATAGATGAAATAGATGCAGTAGGACGTCAAAGAGGAGCAGGTTTAGGAGGAGGACACGATGAAAGAGAACAAACATTAAACCAATTATTAGTTGAAATGGATGGCTTCTCAGCAAACGAAGGCGTTATCGTACTTGCTGCAACAAATAGACCAGATATATTAGATAAAGCATTATTAAGACCAGGAAGATTTGATAGACAAATAGTAGTATCAGCACCAGATATAAAGGCAAGAGAAGAAATACTAGAAGTTCATAGTAGACAAAAGAAACTAGGAGAAGATGTAGACTTAAAGGTAATTGCAAAAAATACAGCAGGTTTCTCAGGTGCAGATCTTGAAAATGTAATGAATGAGGCTTCATTATTAGCAGCAAGAAGAAATAAACAAGAAATCAACATGCAAGATGTTGAAGATGCAATGATAAAAGTTACAATGGGACCAGAAAAGAGAAGCAGAGTAAGAAGCGAAAAAGAAAACAAACTAGTAGCATTCCATGAAGCAGGCCACGCAGTAGTAAGTCATTACTTACCAACACAAGATATAATACATCAAATATCAATAGTGCCACGTGGAATGGCTGGTGGATATACAATGTATAGACCAGATGAAGATAAAAACTTCATGTCTAAAATAGAAATGGAAGAATCTATAGTAGGACTACTTGGAGGAAGAGTTGCAGAAAGCATAGTACTAAATGACATTTCAACAGGTGCAAGTAATGATATAGAAAGAGCCTCTAAAATTGCAAGAGACATGGTAACAAAATACGGTATGAGTGATAGTTTAGGAACAATTACATTTGGTTCAGGTCAAGAAGAAGTATTCCTAGGAAGAGATTGGACACAAACAAGAAATTACAGTGAAGAAACTTCAGCAAAGATAGACGAAGAAGTTAAGAAAATAATAGACAATGGATATAACAGAGCAAAAGAAATATTAACAATGCACAGCGACAAATTACATGCCGTAGCTAATCTATTATTAGAAAAAGAAAAAGTAGATGGCGAAGAATTCGCAGCAATATTTGCAGATTAATAAAAAATTAAAACTAGGAGAAATCCTAGTTTTTTCTTAAAAAACCACAAAAAAAGTATTGCTATTATGTAAAGAATGTGATAAGATATTATGTATGTTTTAAAGGAAAGCGAGTGTATATATTTATGAAAAAAGTAGAACAAAATTTTAATTTTATCAACATGGAACATGATGTTATGAAGTTTTGGGAAGATGAAAAATGTTTCCAAGCACTTTTAGAAAAGAACAAAGATGGAAAAAAATTCAGGTTTTTAGATGGACCAATTACAGCAAATAACCCAATGGGAATTCACCATGCTTGGGGAAGAACTTTAAAAGATATATACATACGTTACAAGGGAATGAATGGATATACTTCACATTATAGAAATGGCTTTGATGGACAAGGTCTTTGGATAGAAGTTGAAGTTGAAAAAGAGTTAGGCTTTAACGATAAAAAAGATATTGAAAAATATGGGTTAGAGAACTTTACTAAAAAATGTTTAGCACGTGTTGACCATTTTTCAAAAACAATTACAGAACAATCTAAAAGATTAGGACAATGGATGGATTGGGATAATTCATATTACACAAATACAGAAGAAAACATCACTGCAATATGGCATTTCTTAAAAAAGTGTGATGAATTAGGAATGATAGAAAGGTCATTCAGACCAATGCCTTGGTGCCCAAGATGTGGAACATCTTTATCAGAACATGAGATGGCTGGGTCATATAAACAAATGGTACATAAATCAGTGTTTTTCAAACTACCATTAATAGGAACAGATAGCAAAATAGTAGTTTGGACAACAACTCCATGGACACTATCTTCAAACGTAGCATTAGCAGTTAACCCAGAAATTGATTATGTTAAAGTTAAAGTAAAATCAGATGATAAATTCTTAATAATGGATAAAAATGCTTTAAAAATTTTAGGAGACGACAAAATAGAAGTTGTAGATAGTTTCAAAGGTGAAAAATTAGTTGGCTTAAAATATGAAACATGTTTCCCGGAAATGGAAAAACAAAAAGAAATAGACCATAGAGTAGTTGCATGGGAAGATGTTTCTTCAGAAGATGGTACAGGTGTTGTACACATTGCTCCAGGCTGTGGTGCTGAAGACTTTGAACTAGGAAAAAGAGAAGGCTTAGATGTTGTAGTTCCAATAGATGATGAAGGCGTAATACTAGATGGCTTTGGATTTATGACAGGACACAATACAAAAGAAGTTGCAGAACTTGTATTTGAAGAATTAAAGAAAAGAAATAAATTATATAAAGTAGAAGAACACGAGCACAGCTACCCAGTATGTTGGAGATGTAAGAGTGAAGTAGTATTTAAAGCAGTTCAAGAATGGCACATTAATAGCGATAAAATAAGACCAAAACTTATAGAAGCTGCAAGACAAGTTAAATGGACACCAGACTTTGCAGGAAAGAGAATGGAAGATTGGCTAAATAATATGGGCAACTGGGCAATTTCAAGAAAGAGATTTTATGGTTTACCACTTCCAATATATCCTTGTGAAGAATGTGGAAAAGTTACAGTTGTAGGTTCAAGAGAAGAATTAAAAACATTAGCAGTTGACCCTAAAAAAGTAGATGAATTACCAGATTTACATAGACCTTGGATAGATGGAATAGAAATAGTTTGCCCACATTGTGGAAAACACGTTCAAAGAATAAAAGATGTTGGAGACTGTTGGCTAGATGCTGGTATAGTACCATTTTCAACACTAAAATATTTTACAGATAAAGAATACTGGAAACAATATTTCCCAGCAGAATGGGTAACAGAAATGAAAGAACAAATAAGATTATGGTTCTATTCATTACTATTCATGTCTGTTGTATTAGAAGGTAGAGCACCTTATGAATCTGTACTTACATATAGTGCAGTTATCAAAGAAGATGGTGGAAAATTCTCTAAATCTGGCTATATGATTAAATTTGATGAAGCAGCAGAAAAAATAGGAGCAGACCCAATAAGATATCTATATGCAGGAGCACAAGTAAATAATGATGTTAGATTTGGCTTCAACTTAGGAGACGAATCAAGAAGAAAACTATTAAACTTCTGGAATATATATGTATTCTTCAATACTTATGCAATACTAGATATGCCAAATTTAAAAGACTACAAATTAGACATGTCTAAACTACAAAAAACAGATAAATGGCTACTTGCAAGATTAAACAAATTCCTAGAAGTAGCAAGAAAATCAATGGATAGTTATCAAGTTCAAAACTTAGTAAAAGAATTTGAAATATTTGTTGATGATATCTCAAACTTCTATGTAAGAGTAAACAGAAAGAGATTCTGGAAAATTGGTGAAGATAGTGATAAAACACTTTGCTATTATTTACTATATACAACTATCAAAAAAATGTCTCAAGCAGTTGCACCAATAATACCATTTATGACAGAAGAAATCTGGCAAAACATGGTAAGAAGCTTTGAACCAAATGAAGTAAAATCAATACACCTAAGTGATTACCCAGCTCCAACACCAGAATTTGAAAATGAAGAAATTCTAAAAGAAGTTGAAGAAATAAGAAAAGTAATAGCACTTGGCTTAATGCTAAGAAATGAAAAACAACTAAAAGTTAGACAACCATTAAACACAATGTATATTTCAAGTGAAAAAGATATTGAAAAATCAATAAGAGACTTTGAACCAATAATCAAAGAAGAACTAAATGTAAAAACAATAGACTTAATAAAAGATGAATCAATATTAAATGACGAATATTTAATGGTAAACTTCAAAGTTGCAGGAAGAATGTTAAAAGAAAAAATTCAAGATTTCAAAGCAAAAATAGAAGGCTTATCAGATGAAGAAATGAAAGAATTGGTATCAAAATTCAATGATGAAAAAATTAGCGAAATAGAAGTACCAGGCTTTGGAACATTTGAAAAAGACGTATTTTTAAAGAACATGAGACCAAAAGCACACATAGTTGTAATAAAAGAAGGCGACTACACAATAGCACTAGATACTATACTAACAGAAGAGTTGATTGTAGAAGGAATGTATAGAGATTTAGTAAGAACACTACAAGTATTAAGAAAAGATGCAGGACTAAAAGTAGAACAACGCATAACATTAAGCTTACAAACAGAAGGAAAATTAATGCAAAAAGTTCTAGAAGAATACCTAGAAAAAATAACTCAAGATACATTAACTGAGAAATTTGTAAAAACACCAATAGAAAACGACATTGAAAAAGAAATTGAAATCAATGGCGAAAAGGTAACAGTACAAATTAAAGGAATGTAAATAAAACAAAAAGCAAAGTGAAAAACACTTTGCTTTTTTGCCATAGAACTATTACTTTTTGACAAAATGTATTATATAATACACCTAATTCCACGAAGGAAGGAGGTGGAAGTATGAATTCAAGTGAGCTAATTGCCTTTTTAGTACTATGCGTAATAGTACTATGCAAAGGCAACCACGACAATGACTAGTATGAAAATACATAGTAAAACCAGAGTTTCTGCAAAAACTCTGGTTTTTTATAGTGGAATTATTTCCAACAAATGAGCTAACCACTGTAATCACGACATCACAGCTGTTACATAAATATATTACTACAATTTTTCTAAAATGTCAATATTTTTCAAAAAAATGTGATATAATAGATGCTAAAAGGAGGAGTTATTATGAAAGAATATATTATAAATGTTGAAGGAATGGCATGTTCTGGTTGCGAAAAAAGAATAATAAACGTACTTAGTCAAATGCCAGAAGTAAAGAAAGTTACAGCAGACCACAATACAGGAAAAGTTGTAATTGAAGCAGAAAATCTTGATGAAAATACAGCAAAAGAAAAAATAAACGATTTAGGTTTTAAAGCAATATAATAATTTAAAAATTAGTTAAAGCCAGAGTATTAAAAAGTAATACTCTGGCTTTTAAAATAATAAAAAGTGCTAAAATTAATCTTGACAATATTAAGTTATTATGATATTCTAAACTTCCAAAACGGATAATTACGTTTTGGAAGTTATAAAAATAGGAGGGTATAAAATGGAATTAAAAGGATCAAAAACAGAAAAAAACTTAATGGAAGCATTTGCTGGGGAATCTCAAGCAAGAAATAAATATACATATTTTGCATCTAAAGCAAAAAAGGAAGGATATGAGCAAATTGCAGCAATATTCCAAGAAACAGCAGATAACGAAAAAGAACATGCTAAAATGTGGTTTAAATTATTACATGATGGAGAAGTTCCATCAACAGTAGAAAACTTAAAAGCTGCAGCTGAAGGAGAAAACTTCGAATGGACAGATATGTATGAAAGAATGGCAAAAGAAGCTAAAGAAGAAGGCTTTGACAGAATAGCATACTTATTTAGTGCTGTAGCTAAAATTGAAAAAGAGCATGAAGAAAGATATAAAAAATTATTAGAAAATGTAGAAAATGGGTTAGTATTTTCAAAAGATGGAGATAGAATTTGGAAATGTAGAAATTGTGGACATATAGTAATAGGAAAATCAGCACCAGAAGTATGCCCAGTATGTAATCATCCAAAAGCATATTTTGAAATAAAAGCAGAAAATTATTAATAAAAATGGTCCAACTTCACAGTTGGACTATTTTTTAAATCTTATATCATCACCGAAAAATCTATAAATATTATAATTTCCAATAAATCTTGAAGCAATTCGCTCGTCATATGTATTAAATAAACCTTGCAAGTCTAGGTTTGTAGAAATAATAGTTTTTGTGATTTTTCCGTTTTGATTAAGAAGTCTTGTATTAATTATCTTATAAAGCTCAGTAAATTTCATACTATTCATTGTTTCAGTGCCCAAATCATCAATTACTAATAAATCTACAGTCAAAAGATTTTGAGAAAATGCATTATTTGAATTCTTATCAAAAAGTTCACTAATTAAGGTATCCAGCATAACAGGTGCTGTTTGGTAAAGAACAGTTTTCCCTTTGGCTAAGAGCTCTGCAACAATACAGTTAGATAAGAATGTTTTTCCAAGGCCAGTTCCACCTGAAAAAAGTAAATTCTTTTCGTTTGGGTCATCAAAGTTTTTAATGAATTTTTTAACTTCTTTGCCAATTACTTTAATGTTCTCTCTAGGAGATAAATCGGAACCATATTTTTCTTCATTAACTTCATCTGAATATAAATTCAAATTAAACTTCTTAAAGTTTTCTCTATCTAAATTTCCAATATTTGAATTATTGTATTCAATATTAAGAATTTGTTGTTTTAAACAACTACACATAACAGATTTTCCATCATCCAAAACATAACCTGTATCTTTGCATTTTGAACATTCATAGTGTGGAGATAGGTAGCTTATGTCTTTTCCATCTTTTTTTAGAATTGTTTCTCTTTCAAGTTTTAAATCATTTGCCTTGTTTTGTAGTTCAGATATGTAAGAAGGATCAAACTTTACTAAAAGTGCTTTAGCTGTTTTTATGGCAAATGAATTAAGTTCAGTTTCTATTTCTTGCAAACGTGGAATTCTAGCATACAGTTCAGACTTTCGCTTTTCAAGGTCAGATATAGCTATCATTTGTTTTTTATCATATTCATTTAAAAGCTCTTTTAATGTGCTACTGCTTACCATGGCAAGTTCTCTCCCTTCTATTACTTTTTATTTGCATATAATTCGTTTAAATTATCATAAGTTCTTTGCGTATAATTATTATAGTTAGTTTTCTTTTCAAGGTCTTTAATTGTTTTGTTTTGGGTTTTAAAATCGACCATGAATTTTTGCACTTCTTCTGGTGTTTTTAATTTTCTATCATGCCAATCGGTTAATAATTTATCAAAATAATCAAACGTTGGGTTTGCTTTTGATGTAGTTTTCTTTAATGCAAGGTTAATTACATCTAGGCTGTAGCCATAATCAATAACCCATTTTTCAATATATTCTTCTTCAAATTCAGTAAAGGCAGTATAACGACCAAGTTTTTTGGCAATGGCCTTTTTAATTTTGGTCATATTATCTCGTTTTTGATAGTAGTTTTCCAAATCATTAAATGTTTTAATATTGTTCTTAGACCATGCTTCTGCAACGGTTTGAACATAGTTTTTATGAAGAGCAGATTTTCCAAAGCAGTAATCAAATAAAGAAACCATAACTTGTTCATCAAATTCATATTTTTTAAACCATAAATCTATATCACTATACCAAGATGGAGACATAATACCTTGGAAGTATTGGTTATTAATACTTTCAATAGCTTTTGCTCTATATTGGCTTTTACTGTTATTTTTAATAGCTTCTGGCGTTAGTGTTAAATTAGGTGTATAAGACTTATGAAGCTCAATTTCTTGCAAACTATTTAATGTATAACCAGTAGGCCTTTTTGTAATTGCTCCATTCTCTTCCCAAAAAGTAAGTCCAGCTTGAATAACATTAAAAGGAATATTAAGCTTCTTAGATAAATCTGTAATCTTAATGTCTTTATCGTATTTAGATAGAAAAACTAAACACAAGTATATTTTAATAAAATCTCCACTAGCTGAGGATAAATACTCAGTAAAAAAAACATCTGGTATTTCTGTGTGTGAAAATAAAATAGATTTATCCTTATAATCTAACTTCATAAAAATCTCTCCCTTTAGAATAAATATTATATCATTTTAGATGGGAGAAAACAAGAAAAAAAGTATTAAGTTAGAAAAAAATACAAAAAATCAAAAAAATGCTTGAGAACACTTGACATTTAACATAAAATATGGTAAATTATATAGGCTATGTTCTATAAGTTGGGAGCATAGCTTAAAAAACGCATCGTTAAAACCCGTAAATAAAAGTTGGAGGTGGAGCTAAAATGGCTGCAAAAGGACCTAGAGAAAATATTACATTAGAATGTACAGAATGTAAAAGAAGAAATTATGTAACAAGCAAAAATAAAAGAAACAACACAGAAAGATTAGAAGTAGAAAAATATTGCAAATTCTGCAAAAAGAGAACAACACATAAAGAAACAAAATAAGGCAATAAGCTATTTTTAGGAGGAAATAAAATGGCTAACGAAAAAGAAACCAAAAACAAAAAAGAAGTGAAAAACAAAAAAAGCTTCTTCAAAGATTTCAAAGCAGAATTAAAAAAAGTTATTTGGCCAACACCAAAGCAACTTGTAAACAATACAATTGCAGTTGTAGTTATTGTAATAATTACAGCAGCTATAGTTTTTGTGTTAGATGTAGCTTTTGACTTGTTAAATAAATATGGAATTAATAATTTGAAATCACACATTAGAGGATACAATACTGTAGAAATCACAGATGACCACGACCATGACCATGATCACGATCATGAAGGTGAAGAAGAAAATGCAAGTGAAAATACTGTAGAGAATAATACAGCTGTAGAAAATAATGTAACTGCTGAAGAAGTAACAGCAAATGAATAATTATAAGGTTTTATATTACTTTAAAAAGGAGGCTCAAAATTAATGTCTCAAGTAGAAGAAAATTTAGAACCAAGATGGTATGTTGTTCATACATATTCAGGATATGAAAACAAAGTTAAAACAGACCTTGAAAAAACGGTTAAGAATAGGGAACTTGAAGATTACTTCTTTGATATTGTTGTTCCAATGGAAGAACAAATAGAAATCAAAGATGGAAAAAGAAAAGCAAACCTAAAAAAAGTTTTTCCAGGATATGTTTTAGTTAAAATGATAGTAACTGAAGAATCTTGGTATATAGTTAGAAATACTAGAGGAGTTACAGGCTTCGTTGGTTCTGGTACAGATCCAATACCTCTTACAAACGAGGAAATAAGAAGCATGGGATTTGAAACATCTGTTGTAGAAATCAACTATGATGTAGACGACTCAGTTAAAATTTTAAATGGAGCACTAGCAGGATTTATAGGTACAGTTCAAGAAATAAACAAAGAAAAAGGAAAAGTAAAAGTTCTTGTTTCAATGTTTGGTAGAGAAACACCTGTAGAATTAGAGCTTGCTCAAGTTGAAAAAGTATAAAATTTAAAAAATATAAATTATTTTGAAAGGAAGTTTTTAAAATGGCTCAAAAAGAAGTTACTAATATAGTAAAATTACAAATTGAAGCTGGAAAAGCAACACCAGCACCACCAGTAGGACCAGCTTTAGGTTCAACAGGTATAAACATTATGCAATTCACAAAAGAATTCAATGAAAAAACAGCAAATCAACCAGGTATGATAATTCCAGTTGTTATAACAGTATATTCAGACAAATCATTTACTTTTATAACAAAAGTACCACCAGTTGCTGTATTAATTAAAAAAGCAATTAAAATTGAAAAAGGTTCTGGAAAACCAAACAAAGAAAAAGTTGCAACAATTACAAACGAACAAGTAAAAGCAATTGCAGAACAAAAAATGGAAGACTTAAATGCTGCATCTGTAGAAGCTGCTATGAGAATGGTAGCTGGTACAGCTCGTTCAATGGGTGTTGTAGTTAAAGATTAAGATATATATTTAAAGAAAGTATATATAAATAATTTGGGAGGAGAAATCCGTTAAAACCAAAAGGAGGATAATATGAAAAAAGGAAAATTATATCAAGATAGTGTAAAGCTAATTGATAAAAGCAAAAATTATGATGCTAAAGAGGCTATTGAAGTATTAACAAATATGCCTAAAAGAAAATTTGATGAAACATTAGAATTACACGTAAAATTAGGTGTAGATTCTAAACAAGCTGACCAACAAGTTAGAGGAACAGTAGTTCTTCCAAATGGTACAGGTAAAACACAAAGAGTTTTAGTATTTGCAAAAGGTGATAAAGCTAAAGAAGCTGAAGCAGCTGGTGCAGACTTCGTTGGAGCTGAAGAATTAGTTCCAAAAATCGAAAAAGAAAACTGGTTCGATTATGATGTAATCGTAGCAACACCAGACATGATGGGGGTTATAGGAAGATTAGGTAAAATATTAGGACCTAAAGGATTAATGCCAAACCCAAAATCTGGAACAGTTACAATGGACGTAACAAAAGCAATAAACGAAATTAAATCTGGTAAAGTTGAATATAGATTAGATAAATCTAACATAATTCACTTAGGATTTGGTAAAGTATCTTTTGGAGCAGACAAACTATTCGAAAACTACGAAACAGTTATGGATGCTATAATAAAAGCAAAACCAGCAGCAGCAAAAGGACAATACATTAAGAGTATTGCAATTACCACAACAATGGGACCAAGCATTTACGTTGGTTAATTAAAATAAATATAGCCAAAGACAGTAGGCATTAAAATAAGTCCTACCGAGGTAAATTTTAGAGATATAAAGCTCTTGTTTGCCTTGGAGATTTGGCATTCAAGAGTTTTTAATTTTAATCTATATAAAATGTGGAGGTGAAAATAAAAAATGGCAAGCGAAAAAATTCTAAACCAAAAGAAAAAAGAAGTTGAAGAATTAGCTGAAAAATTTAAAAAAGCTAAATTAGTTCTTTTAACAGATTATAAAGGAATTAATGTTGAAGATGTAACAAAATTAAGAGCATCTTTAAGAACAACAGATACAGAATACAAAGTTATAAAAAACAATATAACAAGAAGAGCACTTGAAGCATGTGGAGTTGAAGGTCTAGAAGATCAATTATTAGGAACAACAGCAGTTATTATGGGATATGAAGATTACTTAGAACCATTAAAAGCAATCTACAATTATTCTAAAGATAACGAATTCTACAAAATAAAAGGTGGAATTATAGAAGGTAAAGTAGTTCCAGTAGAAGAATTAATCACACTAGCAAAACTTCCATCAAGGGAGACACTTATTGCACAACTTGCTGGTGCATTACTTGGAAATATTTCAAAACTTGCAGTTGCACTTAATGAAGTTGCAAAACAAAAAGAAAGTGCAAACGCTTAAAACAATAGGGTTGTGACCGACACAAAATTTAAAAAATTATTTAAAAAGGAGAGATTTTAAAATGGCAGACATTGCAAAATTATTAGAAGAAATAGATAGCTTAACAGTTATCGAATTATCAGAATTAGTAAAAGGAATAGAAGAAAAATATGGAGTATCAGCACAAGCAGTAGCAGCACCAGTAGCTGGTGGAGCAGCAGCTGCAGCTGAAGAAAAATCTTCATTTAACGTAGTATTAAAAGAAGTAGGAGCTAACAAAATAGCAGTTATAAAAGTTGTTAGAGACGCTACAGGTTTAGGCTTAAAAGAAGCTAAAGACTTAGTTGATGGAGCACCAAAAACAGTTAAAGAAGGAGCTTCAAAAGAAGACGCTGAAGCTTTAAAAGCAAAATTTGAAGAAGCAGGAGCTACAATCGAATTAGCTTAATTAATTTAAGATTTTTATTAGAGACTTAAAGTTTAAATACTTTAAGTCCTTTTTTTGAGAAAAAAGCTATCATTTAAAGCTAAAGTGTGCTATAATAAAAAAGCATGGCTATTTTTGAAAACACTGTAAATAGCCGTATACATTGCGTAATGGTAATGGCAAATTTAAAGGAGGGGAAAACTATGATAAAAATTTATAACACAAATATGATAACAGGCAAACTAGAAAGTGTTGAAGAAATTAAAAAAGGAGTATGGATAAACTTAGTAAACCCGTCCGACTCGGAAATAAAACGAGTATGTACAGAGATAAATATAGAAGAAGATTTTATTAGATATCCATTGGACTATGAAGAGCAAGCCAGAATTGATACAGAAGACGATATGACTTTGTTCGTAATAGACGTTCCAATTATAGAGGATATAAAAGATGATACAACATATACAACAATGCCACTTGGTGTAATTATTGTAAGAGACGATTTCCTAATAACAGTATCATTAAGAAAAAACAGAATTATAGATGCATTTGAGAGAGGTAGAGTAAAAGGAGTCTACACATATAAGAAAACAAGGTTTTTACTACAAATATTGTACCTAAACTCTGCAAGCTACCTAGATAGCTTAAAGAAAATAAACAAAGAACAAGAAGCAACAGTATTTTTACTACAACAAAGTATGAAAAATAGAGATCTAATACAATTATTAAACTTACAAAACAGTTTAATATATATTACAACATCATTAAAATCAAATGAGATAGTAATGGAAAAAACCTTAAGAGGCAAAATTTTAAAAATGTATGAAGAAGATGAAGATATACTAGAAGATGCAATTATAGAGAACAAGCAAGCTATAGAAATGAGTAAAACATATAGCGATATTTTAACAAGCACAATGGACGCATATTCTTCAATCATTTCAAACAACCTAAATGGTGTTATGAAGTTTTTAACATCACTTACAATTCTAATTTCAGTACCAACATTAATTGCAAGTATATGGGGAATGAATGTTGAGTTGCCATTTTCAAGAACGCCACATGGATTTTTAATCTTGATGGGTATGTCTCTATTTGTTGCAATAATAGCATATATATGGCTAAAAAGAAAAGATATGATTTAAGGAGAGAACAATGATAAATTCAATAGGAGTAACAGTAAGATTTGGAAAAAGAGTTTTATTTGAAGATGTAAATATTAAATTTACAAAAGGAAATTGCTATGGGCTAATTGGTGCAAATGGTGCTGGAAAATCAACCTTTTTAAAAGTATTATCGGGCGAAATTGAACCAAGTAAAGGTGAAATTGCAATAGATAAGGGAGCAAGAATTTCAGTCTTGCAACAAAACCACTTTGCATACGAAGACTATACAGTGCTAGATACAGTAATAATGGGAAACAAAAAATTATACAGTATTATGAAAGAAAAAGAAGTACTTTATGCAAAACCAGACTTTAATGAAGAAGATGGTTTAAAGGCAGCAAAACTTGAAGAAGAATTTGGTAATATGGACGGTTGGAATGCAGAATCAGATAGTGCAATACTTTTAAATAACTTAGGAATACCAGCAGCAAACCATTATAAATTAATGAAAGAACTTGAAGCAAAGGATAAAGTTAAAGTATTACTTGCACAAAGTTTATTTGGTAATCCAGATGTATTATTACTAGATGAGCCAACAAACGACTTAGATTTAAAGAGCATTGAATGGTTACAAGAATTCCTAATTAACTTTGAAAATACAGTTATTGTAGTATCACATGATAGATATTTCTTAAATAAAGTTTGCACACATATTGCAGATGTGGACTTTGGAAAGATAAAAATATACCCAGGAAACTATGACTTTTGGTATGAATCAAGTCAACTTGCATTAAAACAAGCAAAAGAACAGAATAAGAAGAAAGAAGAAAAGATAAAGGAATTACAAGAATTTATTGCAAGATTTAGTGCAAATGCATCAAAATCAAAACAAGCAACATCAAGAAAAAAATCTTTAGAGAAGATTGAATTAGAAGAAATAAAGGCATCTAATAGAAAATACCCATATATAGATTTCAAACCAGAAAGAATGCCAGGAAATGAAATATTAAAAGTTAAGAATATTTCTAAAACAATAAACGGAGAAAAAGTACTAGATAATATTTCATTCAATGTAAGACCAGGAAACAAAATTGCAGTAGTTTCAGATAATGAGTTAAGAACAACACTTCTATTTCAAATAATAGCAGGTGAAGTAGAGCCAGATGAAGGAGAAATAGAATGGGGACAAACAATTACAAATGCATATTTTCCAAAGGATAATAATTACTTGTTTGAAAGCAAAGAAACTTTAGTTGAATGGTTAAGAAAATATTCAAAAGACCCAGATGAAACATATATTAGAGGTTTCTTGGGAAGAATGCTATTCTCAGGAGATGAAGCATTAAAAACTGTTAATGTTTTATCTGGTGGAGAAAAGGTTAGATGTGTTCTAGCTAAATTAATGCTTTCAGGAGCTAACTTCTTAAGCTTTGACGAACCAACAAACCACCTAGACATGGAAGCAATAACAGCATTAAATGAAGGGTTAAAAAACTATAAAGGAAACTTAATATTTACATCGCATGACCATCAACTAACTCAAACAGTTGCAAATAGAATAATTGAACTTGGACCAGAAAAGAAATTTGATAAAGACATGACATATGATGAATACTTAGAAAAGAAAAGCGCCATCCAGTAGGATAGCGCTTTTTCCCATCAATCGTGGTAGGTCATGATGCCCTTGTTCAGAATGTTGATGTAGGGCTTCATGTGTGCCGGAATCTGGTTCGCAGAAATCTTGATCTTGGTTCCGCAGTTGGGGCAGACGACATAGTACTCAGTAGAGTCATTGCAGTTCACTGCACGAATGTCGGATGCTCTGTCGGCAGAAGCTTCAATCTTGCAAACGGGGCAATCAAAGTCGATACCGTCGGTGAAAATATACATAATAACCTCCACCCATTTAAGGGATTATAAAGTATTTAGCTAAAAGCTAAACCTAAGTTAATTGTAGCACAATTAACATAAAATTGCAAATTCTGTATTCATAATAAAAAATAAAAATATTACATTTATATTACAAATTGCAAAATTTATTGCAATTTGTAAGTTTTTATTATAAAATAAAAATATAAATTATATGAGACTTATAAAGGAGAAAAGAACATGAATATAGTAGCTGTAAGCCTTGTGGCTGTGTATATATATCTCGTAAGTTTATTAGTAAATAAAGCAAGCATATTTCCATATGCTTTATTAAAGTTGTTTGCAAGAGATGGATAAGTCCGTCTCTTTTTGTCGTATGTAAAGATAGGAGTTGAATTTTAAATGAAGAAAAACAGAGGTATAACATTAATAGCACTTATAATTACAGTAATTTTACTTTTGATACTAGTAGGAGTAAGTGTAAATGTAATTATTAAGGGAAATTTGTTTAGTAATGCACAAAAGGCAGTAGATGGCACAAATGCAAAAGTAAATGAACAGCAAACTATAATGGATGAATTAATGAATGAATGGGACGAAATAGAAAAAGATTATTGTTCACACAATTGGAAAGATGGTGAAATACTTCTACAGCCAACATGTACAACCACAGGTAAAAAACAAGTGGTATGTGAAATTTGTGGAAAGTTATTAGAAGTAGAAATACCAGCATTGGGGCATAATTATGTAAATAGAGTATGTACAAGATGTGGAGAAGCTGAACCAGGCTGTACAACACATACATATGGAGATTGGATAATAACAAAAAGCCCAACTTGTATAGCAGAAGGCTCAAAAAAGAGAACCTGTACAGTATGTGGAGTAGAAAAGGTAGAAACAATACCAGCAACAGGAGAACATACATATGGAGATTGGGTAGTAACAAAACAGGCTACATGTACAGCAGGTGGATCTCAAACAAGAACCTGCACAGTATGTGGAGTAAAACAAGTAGAAAAAACACCAATAGAACATACATATGGAGATTGGGTAATAACAAAACCGGCTACATGTACAGTAAGTGGATCTCAAACAAGAACCTGCACAGTATGTGGAGCAAAGGAGGTCTTAAGAATCGTACCACTAGGCCATAATTTTATCAATAACAAATGTACAGTATGTGGGGCCACACAGGGACTCGAAGAATACTAAAAGGAAGCACAATGGATAGTGCTAGAGAAAAAAATTGCCTAGTTTTTAGGCAATTTTTTTAAAAACCCTTGACAAATGGCTAAAAATAGTGTAAAGTAGAATAGCATTACAATTTTTAAAAAGGTGATGATAGTTATGGATAAGAAAGTTGAAATTAGTATGCTTTGCGAAATTTATGGCAAGCTTTTAACTGAAAAACAATTAGATATTATGGATAACTATTATAACCTAGACTTGTCTCTTTCAGAAATAGCAGAGAACGAAGGCATTACAAGGCAAGCTGTAAGAGATATAATAAAAAAGGGGGAAAATAAACTTTTCGAATTTGAAGAAAAGCTAGGAATTATGAAAAAAACTATGAAGCAAGAAGAAAAAATAGCAAATATTTTATCTGAGCTGACAAAAATTCAAACAAAGTTTACAGACGAACAAATAGCTGAAATACTAGAACATATTAAAACAGAACTTAATTGTGTAGTGTAAGGAGGAAAACATATGGCTTTTGAGGGATTATCTTCAAGATTACAAGCAATAACAAGAAAACTTCGGGGGTAAAGCAAGAATTACCGAAAATGATTTAAAAGAAGTAATGCGAGAGGTAAAGTTAGCTTTACTAGAAGCAGATGTTAATTATAAAATTGTAAAAGAGTTTATTGCTGAGGTCGAGAGAAAAGCCTTAGGTCAAAATGTTTTAAAATCTTTAACACCAGGACAACAAGTTGTAAAGATTGTAAGAGACGAAATGACAGAACTTTTGGGAGGAGTAGCAAGTAAAATAAACTTCACTCCAAACCCACCTACAATCATAATGTTAGTAGGTTTACAAGGTTCTGGTAAAACTACAACTTGTGGTAAGCTTGCAAATCTTTTAAGAAAACAAGGCAAAAAACCATTACTTGTAGCATGCGACGTATACAGACCAGCAGCTATAAAGCAATTACAAGTAGTAGGTAGCCAATTAAATATTCCGGTATTTGCAAATGAAAATTCAAAAGATGTAGTGCGTATAGCAAAACAAGCAATATCTGAAGCTTATTCAAAATTAAATGATGTAATTATACTAGATACCGCAGGACGACTTCATATAGATGAAGAATTAATGCAAGAGCTAAAAAATGTTAAAGCAAATGTTAAACCACATGAAATACTATTAGTAGTAGATTCTATGACTGGTCAAGATGCTGTAAATGTAGCTCAAACGTTTAATGAAAATTTAGGAATAGATGGAGTTATTTTAACAAAGTTAGATGGCGATACTCGTGGTGGTGCAGCTCTTTCTGTTAAGAAAATTACAGGAAGACCAATAAAGTTTATTGCTAACCGGAGAAAAGCTTAGCGATATTGAAGAATTCCACCCAGATAGAATGACATCAAGAATTTTAGGTATGGGAGATATGCTTTCAATTATAGAAAAAGCTGAAGAAGCTTTTGATGAAGAAGAAGCACTGAAACTCGAGAAAAAACTTAAAAAACAAGAATTTGATTTAGATGATTACTTAACACAACTAAGACAAGTAAAGAAAATGGGTTCATTCTCATCAATACTTAAAATGATACCAGGTATGAATAAATTTGGAGATATAAAAGTAGATGACAAAGAATTTGTAAAAATTGAAGCTATAATATGCTCAATGACAGCAAAGGAAAAGAAAAATACAAGACTTCTTAATGCAAGCAGAAGACAAAGAATTGCAAAAGGAAGTGGTACAACAGTACAAGATATCAATAAATTTATAAACTCATATGAAACAACACAAAAGCTTATGAAGAAAATGCAAAATAGTAAAGGCGGCATGAAAAATGCTCTAAAAGGCTTTGATATGAACAGCCTTAAAAACTTAAAATAGTTATTAATTTTTTAAATTTAATATAAAAAATAAAAGAGGAGGATTTTAAAATGGTAAAAATAAGATTACAAAGAGTAGGAAAGAAAAAAGCACCATTCTATCACATAGTTGTTGCTGATTCTAAGTCTCCAAGAGATGGAAAAATAATTGAACAAATTGGAACATACAACCCAATGACAGATCCATCTGAAGTTAACTTTGACAAAGAGAAAGTTGAACAATGGATTAAAAATGGAGCAAAACCAACAGATACAGTAAGACGTTTAATTGAAACAAAATAAGAAAAGGCTTTAAATAAAGGAGGCAAATATGAAAGAAACATTAGAAACAATAATCAAAAGCTTAACAGAATTTCCAGAACAAGTTTCAATAAATGAAATTGATGGAGAAAAATCAGTTGTTTTTGAAGTTAAAGTTGCAGAAACAGATATGGGAAAAGTAATTGGTAGAGAGGGAAAAATAGCTGCTGCTATTAGAACAGTTATGAAAGCTCTAGCTAGCAAGGAACAAAAAAGAGTTTCTGTAGAATTTATAGGATAAGATATGAAAGAATATTTAGAAGTTGGAAAAATTGTTAATACAAGTGGTCTAAAAGGTTTATTAAAGGTTAGCCCTTTAACAGATGACATTACTAGATTTGAAGATTTAGAAACAATATATATTCAAAAAGCTAAAGAACTTATAGAGTTTAAAATTCAAGATGTTAAGTATAATAAGAATATGGTACTTTTAAAACTTGAAGGAATAGACGATATAACAGAAGCTGAAAAATATAAAAATTGCTATATCAAAATAAATAGAGAAGACGCAGTAGAACTTGAAGAAGATTCGTACTTTATTGTAGATATTATCGGTTCAGAAGTATTTACAGAAGAAGGAGAAGATTTAGGTAAAGTTGTAGATGTGCTTCAAACAGGAAGTAATGATGTTTACACGGTAAAAACCTTAGATGGTAAAGAAATTCTACTTCCAGCAATAGAAGATGTTATAAAAAACGTTGATATTGAAAATAAGAAAATAGTAATTCATTTAATGGAAGGTTTAATATGAGAATAGATATATTAACTCTTTTCCCAGAAAGCTTTGAACCATTAAAACAAAGTATTATAGGAAGAGCAGTAGAAAAGAATATAATAGATATTAATTTAATAAATATTAGAGACTTTTCAAAAGATAAGCACAAAAAAGTAGATGATACACCATATGGCGGAGGAGCCGGAATGGTAATAAGACCAGATGTTGTATATGATGCTTATAAAAGTGTTTATGAACCAAATGCAAAGGTAATATATTTATCACCTCAAGGCAAAACTTTAAACCAGAATATAGTTCAAAGTTTAAGCAAAGAAGAACATTTAATTCTACTTTGTGGACACTATGAAGGAATAGACCAGAGAGTTATTGATGAAATAAACCCAGAAGAAATATCAATTGGAGATTATGTACTAACAGGTGGAGAGCTTCCAGCAATGGTACTTGTAGATTCAGTTTCAAGATATGTAGAAGGGGTTTTAAATGAAGCTTCAATAGAGGAAGAATCTTTTACCAATAACTTACTTGAATATCCACAGTATACAAGACCAGAAATATTCTTAGGAAGAGAAGTACCAGAGGTACTAAAATCTCGGAAATCATCAAAAAATTGATGAATGGAGATTAGCAAAATCGTTAGAAATAACAAAACAAAAAAGACCAGATTTAATAAATAAGTAAGAAGGGAGGATATCAAATGGATATCATAAAATCAATTGAGCATGAACAAATGAAAAACAAAATACCAGAACTAAGAGTTGGTAACACAGTAAAAGTTCATGTTAGAGTAAAAGAAGGAAACAGAGAAAGAATCCAAGTTTTCGAAGGAACAATAATAAAAGTACAAGGTGGAGGAGTAAACCAAACATTTACAGTTAGAAGAATAGCTTCAGGTGTAGGTGTTGAAAAAACATTCTTAGTTCACTCACCAGCAGTTGAAAAAGTAGAAGTAACAAGAGTAGGTAAAGCAAGAAGAGCTAAATTATTCTACTTAAGAGATAGAGTTGGTAAATCAGCTAAGACTAAAGAAAAAGTTGGAGCAAGAATTCAAACAAACGAAATCGTTTTAAAAGAAGAAGCAGTAGAAGCAGCTCCAGAAGAAGCTCCTGCAGTTGAAACAGAAGCTCCAGTTGTAGAAGAAACTGTAGATACAGTAACAGAAGAAACTACAACAGAAGTAAAAGAATAATAAAAGTTATAAGTACAAGCGTACTTGAATAGCCTATTAATGTAAGTTTAGGAGGAAAATATGAACTATTTACTTAAAACTACATTGATAGGTTTATTTTTTGGCACTTTTGGAACCACAATAGGAGGAATTATTGGCGTTACATGGAAAAGAAACTCCAATAGGTTTCTAAGTTTTATATTGCAACTTGCAGCTCGGGCTTATGATGGCAATTATATGTTTTGATTTAATTCCAGAGGCAATAGAAATGGCAGGACTTGGAAACACAATTATAGGAACATTAGCAGGAGTTGCATTAATGCTTTTTTGCGATAATATTGTTAAGCGAAAACACAACGAAAAGAATACTAACTCACTTTTAAATACTGGAATAATTGTTGGCATAGGGTTAGCACTTCATAACTTTCCAGAGGGGTTAGCAATAGGTTCTGGGTTTGGAGCTTCAATTAAACTTCGGGTATTCGCTAGCTATTGCAATTTTGCTTCATGATATTCCAGAAGGGTTATCTATGTCAGTGCCTATGAAAAACGGTGGAATGAGCAAAATAAAGGCTTTAAACTATACATTCTTATCAGGTGTTACCACAGGAATAGGTGCATTTTTTGGAGCACTTGCAGGTCAAATATCTGATGGAATGATAAGCATTTGTTTAGCAATTGCAGCAGGAGCTATGCTATATATAGTTTCAGGAGAGCTTATACCAGAATCTAATAAATTATATAAAGGACGAATTGGTTTTGTTGGAAATATTATTGGTTTTGTTTTAGGAATAATTGCATTTAATGTGTAAAAAAATATATCAAAATTTTATATAAAAACACATAATTCTATGTAATACTACAACCATAAGCAAAAGAGAAAATATTACCAGAAAACATTACAACTTTATTACAAAAATATTACAAAAATATTACAAATACTCTTGACTTTTTCCAAAAAACATAATATTATAATAGCGGTAATTTTAATAAATGGAGGAAGTATTTTGGCTATAGGGGATGTAATAGTAGGTATAGATATTGGAACCTCCAAAGTCTCAAGTGTTATTGCCGAGATTAATAATTTTAATCAATTAGAAATAATTGCGATAGCAGAGTGTAAGTGCTTTGGAATGAAAAAAACTAAGATAACAGATGAAGATGAAATAGCCTCTGCAATAGGAAAAACAATTTCAGAAGTAGAAGCTCAAGGAAATATAAAAATAAACTCAGCTTATGTTACTATACCAGGTAAGTATGTGCAAATAGTTCAAAATAGTATAGTAAAAGAGGCTAGGGATAAATTTGCTGGAATTACTTCAAAGGACATAAATTCAGCCATGTTACAGCTAAGAGACATAGACCTTCCAGATGATAAAGTAGTAATTGATTTAATCAAAAATCAATTTATATTAGACAATGGAAGAACTGTTGAAGACCCTGTTGGAGCACTTAGTTCAACAGTTACAGTTACAGGACAAGTTATTCTTGCTGATAAAGACTATGTAAGACAATTAACAAACATATTTAAAAAGGCAAATATAGAAATAGATGGAATTATACCAAATGTTTTAGCAGAAAGAACTTTAATCTTAGATGTAAATGAAATGAACGACAATGTAATGATATTAGATATAGGGGCAGGAAACACAGATATTGGTGTATTTAATGGTTCAAACTTTGTATATGCAAATACAATTCCACTAGGTGGAGACAATATTACAAATGATATTGCACAAGTATTTTACATATCTGAAGAAGAAGCTGATAGATTAAAAAAACAATATGCTTTAGCTCTAAAATCATTCATAGATAACGACACAGATATAATGCTAACTACATATAAAGGTGATGAGCGAAACAAAGTAATCAAAAGCTCAGAACTAATAGAGGTTATAGAAGCAAGAATTGAGGAAATATTCTCACTTGTAAACAAACAAATAACAAGCCTTGGAATAAAATCAAACATAAACAATGTAATCCTTACAGGACAAGGTATTACATGTATTAGCAAAAGTGATGTTGCAGGAAAAATTGTTTTAAATATACCAGTAAAAATTGCAACAGGCAGAATGATAAGTACAGTAAAACCTGCATATAGATCAAGTTATGCATTAGTTAGATATGTATCTAGCAGACCATATGCTAAAAATGTTGCAAGCAAAATTGATGTTAAATCAAATGAAAACTTTTTTAAAACAATATTAGAAAGAATTAAAGAATTCTTTTATACCTAAGTTTTTAATTTTAAATATATATAAAAGGGAGGAATTTGCATTATGATGGAATCAGAATATGAAGAAAACAATAACATGATGGACGGAACAGCATTAATAAAAGTAATAGGAGTAGGAGGAGCAGGAAATAACGCAATAAATAGAATGATAGAATCTGGAATAAAAGGTGTAGAATTTATTGCAGTAAATACAGATAGACAAGCTCTTCAAATATCAAAAGCAAGTACAAGAATTCAAATAGGAGAAAAACTAACAAGAGGTCTAGGAGCTGGTGCAAACCCAGATATCGGAGCTCAAGCAGCAGAAGAAAGCAAATCTGAAATAGCAGAGGTTCTACGTGGTGCAGATATGGTTTTCGTTACAGCAGGTATGGGAGGAGGAACTGGTACAGGAGCCGCTCCAATAGTTGCAGCAACAGCGAAAGAATTAGGAATTTTAACAATAGGTGTTGTTACAAAACCATTTACTTTTGAAGGAAAGAAAAGACTTAACCAAGCTGAAAAAGGAATAATCAACTTAAAAGAAAAAGTTGATACATTAGTAGTAATTCCAAACGATAAATTATTACAAATTATAGATAGAAAAACATCAATTGTTGAAGCTTTCAAAATGGCTGATGATGTTTTAAGACAAGGTGTTCAAGGTATTTCAGATTTAATCTCAGTACCAGGATTAATAAACCTAGACTTCGCAGATGTTAAAACTGTAATGTTAAATACAGGTATGGCACATATGGGTATTGGTAGAGCAAGTGGAGAAAACAGAGCAGAAGATGCTGCAAAACAAGCTATACAAAGTCCATTACTAGAAACATCAATAGAAGGTGCAAGAGGAGTAATTATAAACATTACTGGTGGACCAGATCTTGGTTTACAAGAAGCAAACACAGCAGCTGAACTTGTTCAACGCAGTGTAGATCCTGAAGCAAACATCATATTTGGTGTTGTAACTGATGAAAGTCTTGGAAACGAAATTCAAATTACAGTTATTGCAACAGGTTTTGAAAAAGATGAAAATATATCAACAATAGGTGTTGAAAATTTAGTAAACAATACTTGGAACAAAAAAATAAATTCAATACCATCAACACCAGATAATAAATCTGATAATCCAAATGATTTAGATATACCATCTTTCCTAAGAAAAAAAGGAAATAAAATATAAGTACATAGAAAAATAATGGAAAATAAAAGAAATAGTCTACAAAGGTAGATTATTTCTTTTTTTCGTGCCCAAGAATTGACAGACTTTTTACAATACAAGTAGTACAATGTTTAAGAGGTAAGGAAATGACCCTATATGTAGATATAATTTTTATGGAAAATGTATTCATGAATTCTATTATACTACTTGCAACTGGGATAATTTTAAAAGACAGCATGAAGATAGTTAGAAACCTTATAGGAAGCACAATTGGGGCACTTTATGCAATAATTATTTATGTATCAAATATAGCAATTTATTCAAATATTATATTAAAAATCTTATTATCATTTGTAATAGTATATATATCTTTTAAACCAGCCAATCTAAAATCATTTTTTAAACATGTTGTAATTTTTTATTTAACATCATTTACATTTGGTGGAGTGGCATTTGCCTTGCTGTATTTTGTAAGGCCGGAAGACATCTTGTATCAAAATGGAGTTTTAATTGGTACATATCCAATAAAGATGATACTTGCAGGAGGAATACTTGGGTTTATTATTATAACGATTGCTTTTAAAAATATAAAAAGCAAACTTAGTAAGCAAGATATGTTTTGTGATGTAAAGCTAAAGTTAGAAGAAAAAACATTAAGCTTCAAGGCAATTATAGACACAGGAAATTTCTTAAGAGACCCAATAAGTAAGGCACCAGTAATTATCGTTGAAAAGGAAACGTTAAAAGGCTTTTTGCCAGCCGAGATAGTAGACAACACACATGATATCATTAATGGGAAAAATGTAGAATTAGGAGCATTCTCGCAACGAATTAGGGCAATTCCATTTAAATCGTTAGGAAAAGAGAATGGACTAATATTAGGTTTCAAATTAAATAATGCTCTTATTGAATATCAAGACATAGGATATAGGGCAAAAAATGTAATTATAGGAATATATAATGGGAAATTAAGTAGAAGCGGAAAATATAACGCTTTAGTGGGGTTAGATATTTTAGATGAATAATTTTTAGAAAGGGTGTGAAGATATGGATATTCTTGAAGTTTTGAGGTGTAAAATTAAAAAATATTTTGGTGGAGGAAATTTTGAAAATGATGGCATTTTCTATATTGCAGGAAGTCAAACCCTGCCACCACCATTGCCACCAGATGAGGAAGAACAAATGCTTAAAAGACTAGAGGCAAACGATTTCGAGGCTAGACAAGTATTGGTTGAACATAATTTAAGGTTAGTTGTATACATTGCTAAGAAATTTGAAAATACGGGAATAGGAATAGAGGACTTAATATCAATAGGAACAATAGGTCTTATGAAGGCTATAAATACGTTTAATAATGGGAAAAACATTAAGCTTGCAACATATGCTTCAAGATGTATAGAAAACGAAATTTTAATGTATTTAAGACGTAGTAACAAAACAAAAGGGGAAATATCTATAGATGAACCTTTAAATCAAGATGGAGATGGAAACGAGCTTTTGCTATCAGATATACTTCGGAACAGATGATGATGTAACATCAAGAGCAATGGAAGATGAAGTAGATAGAGTACTTTTAAAATCTGCTATACTTAAACTTACAGACAGAGAAAAACACATAATGGAACTTAGGTTCGGCTTCAAAACAGGAGTTGAAAAAACACAAAAAGAAGTAGCAGACATGCTTCGGAATATCACAAAGTTACATATCAAGGCTTGAGAAAAAGATAATGAACAAAATGAAAAAAGACATAATGAGCAAGACACGGATAATTTTCAAAAAAAAGAAACACAACTACTTGCAAAAAATCATATAATGAAGTAAAATAGATATATATTAAAAAAGAGAGAAGTGATAAGAATGAAAGTATATGATAAGGAAATTTATAATAAACAAGAAAGTATTAAAACAATAGTTGTAGGAATTGTAGTATTTTTATTAGGATTCTTTGCTGGTTATATGGCCCATTCTTTTAACCAAACTCACACACCAGAGGCAACAAATAATACATATGTTATAGAAAGTAAACAAAAATAATAATAATTTTTAAAAGGCATTTTGATAATGCCTTTATTTTTTTGCCTAGAATATTTATAAATCATTTACATAGAATTTAAGCAGGAGGTATGTGAATGAAGAGATTTGTAAAACTTATTTCGATTTTTGCTTTTGTTTTTGTGTGTTTACTTTCTTCTAAAGTACTGGCTTTTCCACCATCTAGTTCTAGCCTGTATACTGGAATAGATGTTAGTGAATGGCAAGGCGATATTGACTGGCAAGAAGTTAAGAATGCAGGAATTCAAGTTGTGTATATTCGTTCTAGTGAGGGAAGCGGATACATAGATGCAGATGCAATTAGGAACTATAATGGAGCAAAAGCAAATGGCATTAAAGTTGGTTTTTACCATTATTTAACAGCAAGAAACCAAAGTGAGGCAATTGAACAAGCAGAATTTTTCGTTTCAGTTATTAAGGAACTTGAGATAGATTGCAGGCTAGCAATGGATTTTGAAAGCTTTGGTGACCTTGGAACATATGAAATAAATTTAATTTCACAAACTTTTTTAGAAGAAGTTGAAAGATTAAGTGGAAAAGAGGTAATAATATATAGCGATGCATACAATGCTGCATATACTTTTTCAAGTAGACTAGCAGAAAAGTATCCTATATGGGTTGCAGATTATTACGTACAAGAGCCAGGAAATGGGAAATGGCAAATTTGGGATGGTTTTCAATATACAGATGAAGGAAGAGTTTCTGGAATAGAAGATTATGTAGATAGAGATTACTTTACGAGTGGAGTATTACTTGCCGATAACACACCAATTCCAAAAGAAGCAACTAAAGAGCCAAAAGAAACAACTAAAACAATAACAATTAAGTGGGGAGATACTTTAAGCCAAATTGCAATGGAATATAATACATCATATGAGTATTTGGCAAAGATAAATGGTATTGCAAACCCAAACTTGATATATGCAGGCCAAACTTTAATAGTGCCAATATTAAGTAGCAACGAAATTCACGATTCTAGCCATAAATTATACATTGTAAAATGGGGAGACACTTTAACCAAAATTTCTGAAGAATATGGAGTAACAATAGAAGGACTTGTAAGGCTAAACAATATTGCAAATCCAAACTTAATTTATGTAGGTCAGGTTTTAAGAATACCTACAATTAATTCATATGAATAACTAGAAAGAAGGAGGAAATAATGCAAACTGCAATTATTGAAATAATAAACAAATTTGGATATTTAGGAATAGTATCATTAATTACAATAGAAAACTTATTTCCTCCAATACCATCAGAAGTGATTTTAACTTTTGGAGGGTTTGCAACAACTATTTCAAATATCACAGTTATTGGTGTAATTATAGCATCAACAGTAGGCTCAGTCATAGGAGCAGTTATCCTATATCTACTTGGTAGAGTGTTAAGTGTTGAAAAACTAGAGAAATTTTCAGAAAGTAAATTTGGAAAGATTTTAGGACTAGAAAAAGCAGATATTGAAAAATCTGTTAATTGGTTTGATAGTAAAGGAAAATATGCAGTTTTCTTTGGTAGATTCATACCAATAATAAGAAGTCTTGTTTCTGTACCTGCAGGTATGGCTAAAATGGCTATGCTTCCATTTTTAATTCTTACAACTATAGGAAGTTTAATTTGGAACACAGTTCTTGTTGTTTTAGGAAGAATTGCTGGTGATTCGTGGAATGTAATTGCAATGTATGTTGGGGGTTATTCAGATATTGTTTTAATATTATTCATGATAGTTTTTGTGCTTGGAATTATGGCTTTTTATATAAAAAAGAGTGGTAGAATAAAAATAATGCGATTTAGAAAAAACAAATATAGTAAAAAGCTTGAATAAAAGGAAAAATTTTGATATACTTACTTGTAGAATAATAAAAAATGGAGGTAATAATATGACACCACATAATGAAGCTAAAAAAGAAGATATTGCAAAAATAGTTTTAATGCCAGGAGATCCACTAAGAGCAAAGTATATTGCTGAAAACTTTATGGAGAATGTAAGACTTGTAAATTCTGTTAGAGGAATGTTTGCTTACACAGGTACATACAAAGGAAAAGAAATAACTGTTATGGGACACGGAATGGGAATTCCAAGCGTAGGAATTTATACACATGAATTATTTAAATTCTATGATGTAGATTGCATTATAAGAATTGGAAGCTGCGGTGGCTATATTCAAGATTTAAATTTAAAGGATATAATTGTAGTAAACGAAGGTTACAGTGAGTCTACATTTGCTGAAGTTTATGATGGAAACAAAGAACATTCAATTGCAGCAAAGAATTCTTGCAATGATGTAATTCTTGAAACTGCTAAAGAAATGAATTTAAATGTAGTTCAAGGAAATGTACATAGTACAGATGCTTTCTATTCAGAAACAGCAGATTTAAAAGAATTATATGAAAAACATGGTTGTATAGCAGCTGAAATGGAATCATTTGCTTTATTTGAAATAGCAAACCATTTAAATAAAAAAGCAGCTTGTATATTATCTGTTACAGATTCACTTGTAAAACCAGAACAATTAACACCACAAGAAAGACAAACAGCTTTAGTTAATATGATTAAACTTGGTTTAGAAACAGCTATAAAATTATAATAAAAATACCCTAGAATTGTTAAATTCTAGGGAAAATTTTATACATTTTCTACATGGTTTACATCTAAATTATTTAATGTTTTTATATTAATATATACACCAGCACCTACAAAGTTTCCACCACATTTTTCAATTAGTTTTTTAGAAGCTTCAAGTGTTCCACCTGTTGCAAGAACATCATCTATAAAGTAGAAGTTCTTTCCTTTGTAATTTTCGTTTGTTGGTAAGCATAAAGAATCTTTTCCATATTCTTTATAATAATCAACTGTTAAAACTAAATCTTCTGGTAATTTGCCAGGTTTTCTAATAGGAACAAATCCTATATTCAATTTGTTTGCAACAGCTGTTCCAAAGATATATCCTCTTGATTCTGGAGCTATAACATAATCAGTATTTTTTGGTACTACCATACACATTTCTTCAATAATTTTTGCAAAATCATTTTTATCTGCAAGTTTTGGAGATATGTCTATGAATCTTACTCCTTTTACAGGAAAATCTTCAATGAATCGTAATTCAGCCATAAAGACCACACACCTATCTTTTAAAAAATTTACGTATAGATTATAACATAAAACGACATAATATTACAATACTAAATTTATAAAAAATGCAATTTTTTTAATAAATTTATGCATAAAGTATTGACATTTGAATATATATAGTAGTATAATAATTCTGTTGTCACATCGCGGGGTAGAGCAGTTGGCAGCTCGTCGGGCTCATAACCCGGAGGTCGTAAGTTCGAGTCTTACCCCCGCAACCAAGAAATTGACTAGAGTCGCAAGAGATTGTGGCTCTTTAATTTTTTAGCTAAAAATCTATTTTTACAAAAGTGGGGACAATTTGGGGACAGTCCCTACATTTTTATGCATTAAATAGCATATTTTAGCCTTACTAATTTATATTAAACTTAGAAAATCTAAAAAAGTAATTTTCGAGAAATTTTGAAAAGAGTTTTTATGCGAGCACTTTCTCTAAAACATTACCTGCTTCCTTATTATTAGCCTCAACTGGATGTACATAGAAGTTTAAGGTAGTTGTTATTTGAGCATGCCCTAATCTTGATGCTATAACTGCTACATCCACATTTTGTGAAACGAGCAAAGTAGCATTTGTGTGTCGCAAAACATGGAAAGTAATTTTTGGTAGATTGTTCTTTTCAATGAAAGAACGAAACCAATCTGTAACAGTATCAGGATGCATTGGTTTACCATTCCAAGTAACAAAAAGTCTATTTGAGTTAACCCATAAGTTGCCACAATTTCCTTTTTCTTGCTCATACCAAGTTTTATACTTATTTAGCATATTTATTACAATATCAGGAATTCCCACTTTTCTAATTGAACTACGAGTCTTTGGATCTTTTACGAAAATGCCTTTATCTGCAATATACTGACTTGACTTAGTAATATTAACAAAACCTTCTTTAAAATCGATATCTGACCATTCTAAGCCTAATACTTCGCCTCTACGCATACCAGTAAATAATGTTAATATAACAATAGTTTGAAATTTAATTTCTTCATTTTCTAATGCCTCAAGTAATTGTTTACATTGAACATCATCATAGTATTTAATTTGAGGTCTTTCGTGCTTAGGTGGTTTAACTCTATCTGCAGGATTATAAGGTAGTATTTGCCAATATACTGCATTTTGTAACATAGCATGTAGTAAACGATGATGCTCTAATATTGTTTTAGAAGATAAGCCTTTCATTACAGTTTTTCCATTATGGTTTTTACATCTTTTAAGTTGGTGATCTTTTGAAAGATAATCGTAAAAACTCATAATGTGAGTTGGCTTAATATTGCATAACTTATAATGACCAAAGTAGGGGATAATTCGTGATTTTAGCATTCCTTTATATCTTTCATAAGTTTTAGGTGCTAATTCTTTTTCACCATAATTTTTAGCCCATAAATCTGTAAATTCCTTAAAAGTCATTGAAGAGTTTTGTAAAACAATACCATTTTCTATCTCATAAACCAAGTTTACAAGTTCTTTATCTGCCTCACGCCTACTATTTGCTTTAATACTTTTGGTATATCTGATTCTGTTACCATAGCTGTCAAAACCATGTGATACAATTAATCTCCAAGAGCGTTTGCCTCTCTTTTCAAGATACCCTGCCATTACTTTTTCACCTCCTTTCAGCATACCTATGGCAAGGATTTATATATATAATTTATTTTTTTCTAGTTTCTTCTATCCATTGTTTAAATTCTTCCTCTGTCTTTTTACCGTGTTTTATGTCTTTTTTAAATTTATTAGCTTCATTTTTCCATTTCTCATATTTTTCTAAATACATCGGAATATCAGGATTTCTATTTGCTAACATTTTTTTTGCTGATAAGGTTTTTCTATATAGTGAATTTATTTCATCTTTTTTTAGTTTTTCATTGTAGGTAATCATTGCACCGATTTCTTGGCATGTCTTTCCATTTTCAAATATATTGTCACAATATAAAGTATTCTTTTTTGAAGAAGGAATAAAGTAATTGCCACAATTTTTACAAATATATATTGGTGTATTATTTTTTATTAATTCTAAAATACTTATAAAACAAGCACTTTCAATTATATGACAGTTAAAACAAAGAGGTGTAAAAAGTTCATCATCATATTCTGTAGGGTGATTTTTTATATATTCTGAAATTGCCTTGGCTTTTTCTTCAAAATCACCTTTATCAGGACATGAATTGATATTTATATATTTCATTGGCTCAACATCATATGCAATAGTTATATATGAATTTAATGTTAGAAACATTTCAGAATAATTATCGAAGTCAGCTTGTTTATATATATAGAATCTTTCTGCAATAGAGAAATTATTTAAATAGTCTAAATTTGATAGATTATTTATAAAATTTACAATTGCTCTAAATTTAGATTGATAGTATATTAAAGTTTTTTTTCGTTCTTCATAATTATTTCTACAAACTAAAATAAACTCTTTTTCAGTAAAAAAAATATTTTCTTTATCGTTAGTAATATTTAATTTTGCATATTCATTAAATGGATTGCCAATATCTTTATCATCACTGTTAAAGAGTAAACCGGGTAATCCATAATTATATATATATTCTACAAAAGAATTAAAATTTGTGAAATCATAGTTCAAAAATTTTAATAAAGTTGTTCCTAATTTATTTTCTTCGTCAGTAAAATCAGATTTATATAATTTGCAAATACTATCAGAATAGGTTGCAAGATATTTAGTATATTCTTTTTTTGTTTTAAATTCATTTCTTTCTTTAAGTATTGTGTATGTGTCATTTTCTTTATTATATGTTGCATTTACAGTAGAAAAAGCATCTCTTAAAAAATATTCTTTGTTATTTGAGGTAGACATTTTCATATAATAAATTCTGGATACAATATCAAATTTCATACAAACCTCCTTGTTAACAATTTAATTCTTATAAAAAATATTGTTAATTGATATCGTAAAACACTAAAAATTATTGACTAATTATAAATTAACAATTAAAATACAAACTATAAAATTGTTAACAATATTATACACAGCTAATTTTAAATTGTCAATACAAAATTTAAAATTTAGCGATTAGAAGTTAGGAGGTGAGCAATATGGCAACAGAGAAAATGCAAAGGACAACTTTAACAGCCAAAGAGGCTGCAGAATATTTGGGAATTTCATATTGGTTAATAACGCAATTAGTTAAAAGAAAACAAATTCCTTGTTCAAGAGTTGGGAAAAGAATTCTATTTAGAAAAGAAGCCTTAGATATTTATCTAAGTAAAAAAGAAAACGATTCTATAGAAGAATCTTGTTAGAAAGAAGGGAGGATATGGGACAAGTTGGATGGATAAAATTAAATACAAGTATATTTTCCAATAGAAAAATTAAAATCCTACTAAAAGAAAGGGAAGGGGACACCTATTTTAGAATATGGATTCAAATTTTAACTATTGCGGGAGAATGTAACAGAGATGGTGGACTATATATTAGTGATGATATACCATTTAAAGTTAAAGATTTTACAAATATTATTGGAAAATCTTCGAAAACATTTACGAAAATTTTACAAAAATTTATCGATTTAGGAATGCTAATTTATAAAAATGATACATACTTCGTAAAGAATTGGAGCAAGTATCAAAGTGCTGATAAACTTAAGAAAATTGGAAAATCAAACAAAGTAATTGAAGAGAATGAAGTTGAAAAAAGTTTTGATAATAATGCGCAAGAAGAGATAAGAAAAGAAGAAGATAGAAAGGAGAGCAGAATAGATGAATCAAACTTTGAAACCCTCGATTGATAGAAATGACTTTATTGAATGTGAATATTGCAAAAATAAATTGTATAGAAAAATCATAGAATGGGAGTTATATGGTACTGAAAGAACAATAGCATTAGATTATGAAAGATGTGAATGTAATGATGCACAAGCATACTGGAATGAATATGATTTAAAAAAGTTGAGAATGCTAGAGGAAGAAAAGAAGCTAGAATTAATGCAAGAGTTCTCAAGAAAAGTTGAAAAAATTATAAAAAATAGCAAGATGAGTAAAAGAAATTTAAACTATAAATTTGATAATTTTGAAACTAATAATAGCAATAAAAAAGTATTTAACAATTTAAAAAATTATAGTGAAAAATTAGTAAATGGTATAGAGAAAAAGGGATTAATTTTAGTAGGAAATAACGGAGTTGGTAAAACACATTTAGCTTGTAGTATAGCAAATAAATTAATAGAAAATGGAATACCAGTAATATATGGTACATTAATTAATTTGTTAGCAGAATTAAGAAATTCATATGATACAGATAACGATATATCAGAAATGGAAATTATTAAATTATATGAAAATGTTGCCCTATTTATAATAGATGATTTAGGAAAAGAAAAGCCAAGTGAATGGGGATTAGAAAAATTATTTACTATTATAAATAGTAGATATGAAAATAATTTACCAGTAATTATAACAACAAATTATAATTAAAATTCTCTACTTCAAAGGCTAAGCATTAATGAAGAAATAGAAACAGCAAAGTCAATTATTTCTCGATTATATGAGATGTGTTATCTTGTAAAAATAGATGATATAGATCACAGAATTAAAAAGAAAAAAGTTAGTAATTGCGGTAACAATAACTAACTAAAAAGATTACTTTTTTTAATATTTTCTGTAAAAATTATAATTGATTCTTGCAAAAAAGTAAACAAAAATTGATAAAAAAAGTAGGACAAGCAAGTAAAAATATTCACAAACTTGTCCTAATTTTTAAAAGAAAATACATAAAAATGAATAAAAAAATATCCCTCGGAGAGCAGAAGGGTATTAGGGTAATTTTGCCCTAAACAGCAAAAATGGTGTCAAAACGCCACGCTGGCGAATATTAGGTACTAAAAAATACTACCTATATTCGTGCAAAATAAATTTTTATAGTAAGGAAGTGAGAAAAAATGTGGAGGGATTCAGAGCAAGTTTTAGATAGTATTTTCTTATCTTATAATAAAATTTTAAAGAGACTACATTCATTAGGAATAACAACTAAACATGGAAAAGAAATAACTCATATGGATTTAAGAAAAGCTGTAGATGTTATGCTAAAAAAACATCCAACATGTAGATGGAGAAGTGAGAAAATTAGAAGTAGAAAATATTTTGTTTTAATAGAGGGATATGAATGGTTAAAGCGAGTATATTTTCAAAAAGAAAAATCATTAATTGATGCTGATGTAGATTTTTTTGAAACAAGAATTAAATTGTATGAGGATTTTTGGAAAGTAGAACATAATGAAAATTGGTGGAATGAAGATATGGATGTAAAACAGTTATGTAAGTATTTCAATAGAAAAGATATTACTGTTAGAAAAGCTATTAAAAAAATGTGTGATAGTGGTTTCGAAGAGTATAAAGTTTTAGTTAATGGTAAGGTTATGATTTCTAGTAAAGGTGTTGAATGGATTTGTAAAAATGTATTTAAGCAAAAATATTTAAAACTATTAGAAAAGTATAAGATGGAGTTAACGAAAAAATATATTGAGGCAGGGTATCCCTATGATGAGTTTTTTGGAAGAAATTAATATTATAAAAAATCGACAAATATTTGTAAATATCGGCAATCTTATTGAGAAAAAAAGAATTTTATGATATATTACTTTTGAGAAATATATCGAGGTGAATTATGAAAGAGGAAGATTTAAAAAATTTAGAAAAGAAATTATGGGAAGCTGCAGATAAAATGAGAGGTGCTGTTCCTGTATCTAGTTATAAATTTATTGTATTAGGATTAATATTTTTAAAATATATATCAGATTCATTTGAAGAGAAATATCAAGAATTAGTTGATGAAAAGTATGGTTTAGAGAATGATAAAGATTCATATATAGCAGAGAATATATTTTATGTTCCTCAAAAAGCAAGATGGGAATATTTAAATGTACATTCTAAAGATGCTAATATTGGGCAAATTATAGATGAAGCATTAGATGAAATAGAAAAAGAAAATCCAAGCTTAAAAGGAGTATTAATCAAACAATACAATAGTCCTGACTATAAAAATGTTAATTTAGGAGAATTAATAGATTTATTTACTAATATAAAAATTGGCAGTAAAGAAGCACAAGACAAAGATATTTTAGGAAGAATTTATGAATACTTTTTGGGACAATTTGCATCTAATGAATTACAAAAAGGCGGAGAATTCTATACACCAGCATGTTTAGTTAGAACAATGGTAGAAATGATAGAACCATATCAGGGAAGAATCTACGATCCTGCTTGTGGTTCAGGTGGAATGTTCGTACAAAGTATAAAATTTATTCAAAGGCATCAAGGAAATATAGGAAATATACATGTATTTGGACAAGAGAAAAATCCAACAACATGGAAATTAGCCAAAATGAATCTAGCTATTAGAGGAATTAATAATGATGGGTTAGGAAATTTTGCAGATGATACATTTCATAATGATTTGCACAAATCATTAAAAGCAGACTTTATTTTAGCAAATCCGCCATTTAATATATCTGATTGGGGACAAGAAAAATTATTAGATGATCCAAGATGGAAATATGGAATACCACCAAAAGGAAATGCTAACTTTGCTTGGGTACAACATATGGTATCTAAGCTTTCTATGAATGGAAAAGCAGCGATAATACTTGCTAATGGTACATTGTCTGCGGGAGGTCAAGAAGAAGAAATCAGAAAAAATATTATAGAAGCTGATTTAGTTGATTGTATATTAGCAATGCCATCAAATCTATTTTATACAGTAACAATACCTTGTAGTATTTGGATTTTAAATAGAAATAAAAAACAAAATGGGAAAACACTATTTATTGATTGCAGAAATTTAGGTACAATGGTTACAAGAAAACTAAGAGAATTAGATGAAAATGATATTAACAAAATTGCAGTTACATACCATAATTATCAAAATAATGAAGGATATCAAGATATAGCAGGGTTCTGTAAGGTGGCTACAACAAAAAAAATTAAGGAAAACAACTATGTATTAACACCAGGCAGATATGTAGGAACAGAAGAACAAGAAGATGATGGAATACCATTTGAAGAAAAGATGAAAACATTAACAACAGAATTGAAAGCTCAATTTGAAGAGTCTCACAAGTTAGAAAAAGAAATTAAAAAGAACTTGGAGGCTATAGGGTATGGAATATAAAGAAGAAACATTAGAAAAAATAGGTATAGAAATTATTGATGGTGATAGGGGGAAAAACTATCCAAATGGGGATGATTTTAATAAGGATGAATATTGCTTGTTTTTAAATGCCAAAAATGTTACTTGTAATGGATTTGAATTTAATGAAAAAATGTTTATTAGTAAAGAAAAAGATGAAATATTACGAAAAGGCAAACTAAAAAGAAATGACATAGTATTAACCACTAGAGGGACTGTTGGAAATGTAGGGTTTTATTCGGATAATATAAAATATGATAATATGAGAATAAATTCAGGAATGGTAATATTAAGAAACAAAGATTTAGAACATATTAACAATAAATATATATATTGGTATTTTAAATATTCTAAAATACAAAATGAAATAATGAGAATAAAAACAGGGAGTGCACAACCACAATTGCCGATTTCAATATTGAAAGACTTAAAAGTATGTTTACCAAATAAGGAAATTCAAAATAAGATTGTAAAAATATTGGATGGTATAGAGAAAAAAATAATATTAAATAATGAGATAAAAGATAATTTGTACGAAATGGGAAAAACATATTATAGATATTTTTTTAAAAAATATGAATTTACAGATAACTTTAAAAATACAGAATTAGGAAAAATTCCAGTTAACTATGAAATAAAAACATTATCAGAAGTTACTAGAAATAACAGGGATAAGGTTGGAAAAAATAAAGGCTATAGGGTACTTTCTGCTGTAAAAACTGGCAAGTTACAATTATCAGAAGAATTTTTTAACAAACATGTTCCTAGCAAGAAATTAAATAAATATGTTATAGTGCAAAAAGATGACTTTGCTTATAATCCTGCAAGAATAAACATTGGATCAATTGGCAGAAATGAATATGATTTTAATGCTTGCGTTAGTCCTGTATATATTTCTTTTTCAATTGATGACAAATATAAATATTTTTGGGATTTTTATTTTAAAGATATCGATTTCAATAATGAAGTAAGCACAAGAGCTTCAGGTTCAGTTAGACAAACACTAAAATATGAGGATTTTGGATTAATAAAAATTGCGTATCCAAATGAAGAAATAATTGATCAATTCAATTATTTATATAATCAAATTGACACGAATATAAAACAAATAAACAAAGAAAATGAAACATTAGAACAATTAAGAGACACATTACTACCAAAGCTAATTAAAGGAGAAATAAATCTAGATAAAATAGAAATTTAGTTATATAAATAGTTATTTTTATGAAAGGAATGAAAATATGGAGGAATTAAAAGAATTTATGCCTTACATTGTTTCAATAGTAACAGCAATTATTTCTGGAATTAGTTCTTATTGTTTATCAAAAAGAAACTTTAAAAATGAAGTTGAAACTATAAAATTAAACAATGAACATGAAATAAAGAAGCTAATGGAACAGCATAAAGTAGATATTGATAATCTAAAAGAAAAACATAAACTAGAAATGGAAATAAAAGAAAAAGAATATATACATGAAAAAGAAATGCAGCAATTAAAAAGCAAAAGTACAATTGATGAAAAAAATCAGGAATTAATGAATACTGCGTTATCAGGAGTTGTAGCTGATATATTTAAAGATGTAATGAATGGAAATATAAGTCCAGAAAAATTAGAAGAATTACAGAGAAAATTTCCTAAAAAGAATTAATATAATTAAACAAAATGAAAGGAGAGAATAATGAAAACAAATTATGAGATCGTGCAAAATCAAATGACTGGAGATTTAATGTGGAAAATTAATGATATTAATTTAGCAGTGACTGATGGTGGAAGAAAAATCGCAGAACAGTTTATTAAAGAAAATAATCATAATGATTATTCATTGTCAATATATGATGAATTGACCAAAAATACAATAGAAATAGAAGCAAATATAAGTGAAATACCAATAATTGTTTCCTATATATATCAAATGGAACATGCAACACCATTGACATTCATAGGCGTTAATTCTTTAAGTAAATCTTATGTTGTTGGTATGAATTTAGCTAAAGGGCATATAGAATTTGGACGTTATAAATATGTAGATGGAAAGTTAAATAAGATAGATTAGGATATAGAGATATATTTAGGGGGAAAATTATGTTTAATGAAGAGACTCTAGAGAAAGTAACAATGGAAATGTTAAAAAATCTAAAATATGAATGTATAAATGGTTATGAATTAATAAGAGAAGATTTTTCAAAAGTAATAATAGAAGAAGATTTAAAAAATGCAATATTAAAAATAAATTCTAATATTGAAGAAAAACAAATAAAAGAGGCTATTAGATTAATAAAAAATCTTGAACATAATAATACTATTTTAAACAATAAGCAATTTACTAAATATTTGCTTGAAGGTGTTTCTGTGCCTTTTCAAGAAAATGGAGAAATACGATATAATACAGTAAGAATAATAGATTTTAATGAAATTTATAAGAATACATTCAAAGCAATTAACCAATATACAATCATTGAACATAGTGAAAAAAGACCAGATATAATTATATTTATAAATGGATTGCCCCTAGTAGTTGTAGAACTAAAAAGTACAATAAGAGAAGATGTTAAATTGATAGATGCATATCATCAACTAAAAGGGTATCAAGAAGTACATATACCAACATTATTCTATTATAATCAATTTATGATAGTAAGTGATGGAGTACAAGCAAGAGCAGGAACAATAACGAGCCCATGGAGTAGATTTTCAGAATGGAAAAAAGTAGAAGATACAGATGAAGTAAAAGAAAATATGCCAACATATCAAACTCTATTTAATGGAATGCTTAGAAAAGATAGATTATTAGATATTATAAGTAACTTTATTTTGTGGAGTGAAGATAGCAAGATATTATCAGCTTATCATCAATATTTTGGAGTAAAAAAAGCAATTACAAGTACAGAAACAGCAATAGATAATAGAACAGGAAAGGCAGGATTACTTTGGCATACACAGGGAAGTGGAAAAAGCTTTTCAATGGTATTTTATACAGGTAATATGATTAAAGTATTAAATAATCCAAGTATAGTAGTTGTAACAGATAGAAATGATTTAGATAATCAATTATTTAGTACATTTGCAAAATGTTCAGGTTATTTAAAACAAGAACCAGTACAGATAGAAAATAGACAAGATTTAAATGAAAAATTAGAAGGAAGAAAATCTGGTGGAATATTCTTCACTACATTACAAAAGTTTGAAGAAGAAACAGGAGTATTTAGCCAAAGGGATGATATTTTGGTTTTAGTAGATGAAGCACATAGAAGTCATTATGGATTGGATGCAACTATAAAATTTGATAAAGCTAAAATGGAAGCATACAAGAAATACGGAACAGCAAAATATTTACACGATGCTTTTCCAAATGCAACATACATTGGATTCACAGGAACACCAGTAGAAACTAAGGACAAGTCTACTATAAATATATTTGGAGATATTATTGATGCATATGATATGACTCAAGCAATAATAGATGGCTCAACAGTACCAATTATGTATGAATCGAGAATGGCAAGGGTCGGTCTAAATCAAAAAATATTAGATGAAATTGATGAGTATTATAATTATCTCGAATCAGAAGAAGGTATAGATGACTACAAGATAGCAGAGTCTAAAAAAGCTATGGCTACAATGAAACAAATTATAGAAGACCCAGACAGACTTGAGATGATAGTGAAAGACATAATTAAACACTATGAAGAAATCAAAACAAGTGTAGCTAATAAAGTAATGGTTGTTGCTTATTCAAGACAATCGGCATATATAATGTACAATAAGTTTTTAGAATTAAGACCTGAATGGAAAAATAAAATTAATATGATCATTACATCAAATAATAAAGATGACGAAGAAATGCAAAGAGCAATAGGTTCTAAAAAAGATAAAAAACAATTAGAAGTAGAGTTCAAAGATATGGATTCAGAATTTGAAATTGCTATTGTAGTTGATATGTGGCTTACAGGATTTGATGTACCAGGACTAGGAACAATGTATGTAGACAAGCCTATGAAAGCACATAATTTAATGCAAGCAATAGCAAGAGTAAACAGAGTATATAAAGATAAAACTGGAGGACTAATAGTAGACTACATTGGATTAAAGAGATGGTTGTTAGAAGCCTTAAAAACTTATACAAAGAGGGATCAAGGAAAGGTTGTTGATAATAGCAAGTTAGTAAAAGTTTTAATAGATAAGATTGAACTTATAAGAGATTTATTTAAAGGGTTTTATTATGGTCATTTTGTTACATCAACAGATAGTGATAAATATGAGATTATTATGGCTGGAGCAGAATGGATGTTAAAAACAGAAGAAATAAAAAAAATGTTTATGAGATATAGCTATGATATAAAAAGTTTGTATGCATTATGTACAGGAGTATTATCACAAGAAATAAAAGATGAAATATTATTTTTTATTTCTGTAAGGTCTTTTATTTCTAAATTAAATGGAGAAAAAATAGATGTAAAGGAAATAAATACAAATGTTGCACAAATGCTAGAAAGAGCGATACAAGATGATGAATTGTTACAAATTGGAGAAGTACATAATAGTAATAAGTTAGCATTATTAAGTAATGAAATACTAAATAAATTAGCGAAAATGCAAAAGAAAAATATTGCAGTAGAAGTATTAAATAGAGCATTGAAAGAATATGTTGAGCAAGTTGGAAGACAAAATGTGGTTATGATGGAAAAGTTTTCTACTAAATTTCAAAAGATTGCAGCAACATATAATGAAAGAACTAGTGTAGAAGATATTGAGAAAATCATACAAGAAATGATTAACCTAAAGAACGAGATTGAACAAGAGTTAAAAGCGGGTAATGAATATAATTTGTCAACAGAAGAAAAAGCATTTTTTGATGCCTTAGGTGATGACCCAGAAGTTAAAGAGTTAATGAAAGATGAAATCTTAGTTCAAATAGCAAAAGAACTTGTTGATACAGTCAATAACAATATGACAATCGATTGGGATATTAGAAAAGATGCAAGGGCTAAAATGAGAATTGAAATTAAGAAGCTTTTAATAAAATACAATTATCCACCAAATAAGAGCGAGAAAGCTGTTCAGACTGTTATCAGACAAGCAGAGTTGAAGTGCCGTACATTAATTGAATAAGGAAAAAGATATAACTATCTTAGTGAATAATAATAAATAATAAAAACAATAATATGATATAATATAGAAGAAAGTGAGAAAAAAATATGAATTCAACACAATTAAGAAGATTATTTAAAGCTATTGCAGATAATGATAATGAAACTATAAATGATATGGCCAATTTACTTATAGAAGAAGAAATGAAAAAAGGACATAATAAAGTTGCTAATAATTTAAAAAAAATATTAAAGGAAAGTAATAATAGAAATATAGATGAAAAAATGGTGCAATTACCTGTAAGTAGAAGGTACAATCAAACATTAGCTGTCGAAATACCATTTAATCAATTGCAACATAATATGATTTTAAATGAGCAATTAGAAAGCAGATTTAAAAAAATAGAAAAAGAATATCTAGCTAAAGAAAGACTAAGTAAGTACAATTTAAGACCAAAAACTAAAATTTTGCTGTATGGACCTTCAGGATGTGGGAAAACTTTAGGTGCTCAAAGATTAGCTTGGAACTTAGGTTTACCATTAATAAAAGTGAAATTTGATGCAATAATCTCATCCTTTTTAGGAGAATCGACTGCTAATTTAAGAGCTATTTTTGAAATGAGTCAACAAAAGCCTTGCATATTATTATTGGATGAATGCGATTTTATTGCTAAAGCTAGAAATTTAGGCCAAGATGTTGGTGAAATTCCTAGAATAGTGAATATGTTACTAATGCTATTAGATGAATATAAGGCACCAGGCTTATTAATTGCAACAACTAATTTAGAAAAATCATTAGATAATGCTTTATTTAGAAGATTTGATGATGTGATAGAGATTAAGAAGCCAGAAGAAGTTGAAATAAAAAGAATATTTGATATGACTTTATCAGCGATGAAAGTTGAAAAAAATATTAACTGGGATATGATTGTTGAAAAAGTAAAAGGAATGTCAGCAGCTAACATTGTTACAATAGCAGAAAATGCAGCTAAGGAATCAGTTCTAGAGGGAAATGTAATGATAACTCAAAAGTATATTGAAAATGCGATAGTAGATATTTTTAAATATTAGAAAGGATTTTTTATGAATAGTAACAATTTTAAACATTTAGATTTAATAGAAATAAAAAAAGGTAAACCACGTAGACCTTTTTTTCCAAAAGATGAAAATCCAATTGTTAAGTATAATAGAGAAAATTATTATGAACATGGTAATAAAATATCGATGAAATCTAAAGATATATTTGCGAGATGGGAGAAAAACGATAAAGAAAGACAAGATAAGGAATTACCAACATTACCAGCCGATAAACCTATAACATTGAAAGTATTACCAGAAGAAATAGATATAGACTTTTTAAAAAGAGCATTTAAATTTGATATAGTATCTGAAAATGACGACGGAGTGATAATTGTGGCAACAGAACCAATTAATATGAAAAAATTTATAAAAAAGGTTGAAGAATTTTCGGAAGGAAAAAAAAGGACTGGACAAGTTGCAAAAGTATTAGATATTATAGATGATGATCATACTAATAGGTTGAAAATGATATTATCTGAGGAGATTTTTAAAAATTGGTCAAAAATAATATCAAATAAGGAAAGAATTGTAGTAGTAGAATTAGGAATATCATGTGAGGGAGTAATAAAAATTGGAAATAAGCCTAAGCAAGATAAATTCGAAGAAGAACAGCATTATGCAAAAAGAATAGCAGATTGGGAAAAAAGAAAATTAGAAGCATATATCAAATGGGATGATTTAAAAATTGAAAGAGAAGATTCACTTGAACGTTTTTTAAATGCATATGATGGTGAGATTTTATCCAATATAGACAATGAGAACTATGGAATATTTGATTCTTTTTCTGTTATAGCTAAAATGCCAATAAAATGCTTAGAAGATATAGTTTATAATTACCCATATGTTTTTGAAGTTATAGAGCCTGAACAAATTGGAGAATATAATATTAATAATATAATAAATGGTCAAAGCAATCCTAAATTTGAAATTATTGAGCCGAATTCAAAAGATCCCATCGTAGCAGTTATAGATAGCGGAATTCAAGAGGGACATGCATATATAGAAAAAGCTATAAAAAAAGAGTTATCAAAAAGTTTTTTGAAGAAGGATAATGAAACAAGTGATAAAGTAACTGATGGAGGGCATGGTACAAGAGTAGTAGGAGCTATATTGTATCCTAACGGAATTCCAAGAGAAGATATAAAAGAATATCAACTACCTTGTAATATAGCAAATTATAGAGTATTAAATGAGAATAACAGTATAGAAGATAATGTATTACCAGCAGAATTAACTAGTGAAGTAATTCAAAACTTACATCACAGTATAAAAATAGTTAATCATTCTATTTGTGCAACTGTACGACCATTTAGTGGAATACATATGTCATCATGGGCATCAACAATAGATAAACTATGCTTTGAAAAAGATATACTATTTATTCAAGCATCTGGAAATATACAACCTCATACGAACTTGAAGAGTGGATTTTTAGATTATCTAGATAAAGGAGAAACATATCCAAATTATATATTTAATGCAGGATGTAAAATTCATAATCCTTCACAAAGTTTACAAGCTTTAACAGTAGGCTCTGTATGCAAAGAATATTTTGAAAATAGTGATGCAACTTCGATGGGAAAAGTAGGAGAAATATCAGGATTTTCTACAATAGGACCTGGTATGTGGAGTTCTATAAAGCCAGAAGTTGTAGAATTTGGAGGAGATATTGTAGTAACGAAAAATACGCCTAAAAGGGTAATTCCTAAAGCAGAAACTGCGGTAGAATTGATAAGAACATCTCCACCAGGGCCGGCTTATGATAAAAGTGAAGTTGGAACATCTTTTTCCACTCCAAAAGTATCATATATTGCATCTCAAGTCCAAAAAGCATTTCCAAATCGTTCGGCATTATTATATAAAACGCTAATAATTCAATCTGCCAAATGGCCTGAATATACTAAACAAATTCCAATCAGTGAATATGAAAAAACGATAAAAACAATAGGATATGGAATTCCTAAAATAGAAGATACCATAGAAAATAATCCATATAGAGTTACATATATTACTAGTAGTGAAAATACAATTAAAACAGATGAAATAAAAATATATAGAGTTAAAGTTCCTAAGAGCATTAGAAAAGTAAATAATGATAATGATATATTAATTGAAATAACGATGTGTTATTCATCAGATCCAAGAAGAACAAGGAAAAATGGAAGAAGATATCTAGCAACATGGGTTGAATGGAAAACAAACAGACTAGGAGAAAGTGAAGAAAAATTCTCTAATAGAATGATAGAGAGTATAAATAGTCCTGAAAAATATGAAAATGAAAATGATGTTATTCCATGGGTAATACATGAAAGAGATAATTGGGGTAAAATAAAAGGAATTTCTAGAAATAAAGGATGCAATCAAAAAGATTGGGCAATAGTAAAGGCGTATGATTTACCAGAGGAATTTTGTATAGCAGTGATTGGACATAAAGGTTGGGGAGATGAGGATTCAATTGCTAAATATGAATTGGCTGTAAGCTTTGAATCTATAAATAACGATATAGAAATATATGAAGAATTTGCTATAGAAATTAATAATGAAGCAGAGATAGAAATAGAAACAAAAACCAAATAGATTATCCTATTATATTTATAAATAAAAGCGTGAAAATTACTTATTATGATAAAGTAAAAATTCACACTTTTATTTATTTTAAATTATAACTTCAACCCACTAACAATCAACTTAATAGCATCACTAAATCCACTCATATAATACTTATCATTCCAATAAGCACAATACTCCATAAAATCCTCATAGATTAAATCTAATTTTTTAGAAATATAGTTGTAATTCTCACTAGAAACATTATTTAAAATCTTTTCAGAATAATCATCAAAATTAATTAAATGCTTTTGATCATTTTCATCCATACGAGATAATTCCTCTTCTCTAAATTCTAACCATTCTTTCAATAAATTTTCACTTTCATTATTATTTAAAATATCACAAATTTTCATTATTTTAACCTCCATTTTTATTAAAAATTTTTGGTGACAAATTGGTGACAATCATTGCAAAAAAGTACAAAATTCAACCTAAAAAATAATCACACCAATTTGCCATAACCCTATTAAAATTAATAAAAACTCAAGTTAACAAAATTTCTCAAAAATCACAATTAAATTCTCATAACCCGAAGGCCCTATACATCCACCTCCTTTTATGATATAATACCCTCATAAAAGGAGGCAATACATGCAAATAATATACAAAGAACACACCCCAACCCCAGAGGAATTTAACAACCTCACAGAAGCGGTAGACTGGGGAACAAGAGAAAACAAAATAATAGAAGAAGCCTTAAAACACACCCTATACTCACTATGCGTATACGATGAAAACAAGCTAATAGGCTATGGAAGAATCATAGGAGACAAAACAATATTCCTATACATACAAGACATAATGGTAATTCCAGAATATCAAGGCAAAAAAATAGGAACAGGCATAATGAACAAACTAATAGAAAAAATAAATGAATACAAAAAAGTAAATCCAGAAATAAGAACATATTTAGGAGCAACAAAAGGAAAAGAAAGTTTCTACGAAAAATTTGGCTTTATTTCAAGACCAAATGAAGAACTAGGAGCAGGCATGGTCTTATATGACGAATAAAAAAGGAGAAAGGCTATTGCCTTTCTCCCGAGGTCGTTATCAACGCTTCTTTTTCTCCAGACGCTCCTTAAGTTCCTTTGCGATTTCCCGGAGTTCCTGGTAGGTAAAGTCGCCGCCATACCATTCATTCTTTTGCGCATGAATTTCCTTGGAAAGTTCCATTTCAGGAATCCCGAATTCCTTTGCTACCTCACGAATCATTTTGTTCTGATTGTGGTTGTTCGACATTTTTCCATCAGTAGGTAAGAAATCTTTGCGCGCCATAAGAAGACCTCCTAAAAAAATTTAAGACCACTGGTCTTAGAACAAAATATATTATAACACAAAGGTTTACATAAGTCAATACAAAGAAGAAAAAATATAAAAATAAAGAAAGGTGATCTCAATGAAAGCCATAGTAATTTCCGACATCCATGGAGATGTCGACCACTTAAAACAAATATTAGAAATATATAATAAGGAAGGTGCAAGCCGACTTCTAATCTTAGGCGACTTTTGTCGGATATTTTAGCACAATAAACGACGATGAAGTCGCAGACCTATTAAACAAATACTCAAAAGAAATATCAGCAGTAAGAGGAAACTGTGATAATGAAAGAATAGAGAACTTATTGCAATTTGCACTGCTAGACGTAAGGCACATCAACCTAAACGGAAAAGTTATAACACTAACACATGGTCATTTATATGACCAATATCACTTACCAGAATACTGTGGAGACATATTCCTAAGTGGTCACACACATTATGGAATGATAACAAAACAAGATAGTAAAATATTTGCAAATCCAGGTTCAATCTCAAGACCAAGAAACGGTTCAGAGCGCACATATCTACTTATAGACGAAAACAAAATCTACCTAAAAAATCTAGAAGGGCAAGTTCTAGTAGAAGAAAGCATACAACAAGAGTCAACATAACATTGCACGAGCCCATAATTTGTGCTATAATAAAACAGTAAAACTTTTAAGGAGGTATCGTACATGTCAAATGACAAGAACGATCGAAAGAAGCAAGGTAAAATACTTGCAACAATAATTATCCTAGCATTAGCAACAGTGCTTGGAATTAACGCAAAAGACTTAATTCCAAATGAAACAAGCCCAAAAGAAGACTCAAAGTCATATGTTCAGGCAGAAAGCAAACCAAAAGAAGATTCAAAACCAGATGTTCAAGAGGAAAGTAAGCCCAAAGAAGATTCAAAACAGAATGCAGAGGAACAAGAAAAGCCAACCGAAACAATTCAATCAGTTGAAGGAACTTTAGAGCTAACAATGATAGATGTTGGCCAAGCAGATTCCTTTTTCTTTGAACAAGGGGACAGCACAGCATTAATCGACTGTGGCACACGGTCCACAGGCAAAGACGTTGTTCAATACCTAAAAGACCAAGGCATAACTAAAATTGACTACGTGTTTGGAACACATCCACATGACGACCACATGGGAGGAATGTATGATGTAATTACAAACTTTGAAGTAGGCACAATAGTTCTGCCAGATGTTACAGACACAATAACCACAAACTGGTACTTAAAACTCATGAACGAGATAAGTACAGGCAATTACACAACCGAATATGCTGAAGTTGGAACAACTTATAACATTGGTGATGCAACCTTTGAAATAATTGGGCCAATTAATGCACCAACAGGAAACTTAAACAACTATTCAACCGTTATAAAAGTATCCTTTGGAGAAATGGATGTAATAATGACAGGCGATGCAGAAAAAGATGTTGAAGCAGATATTCTGCGGACAGGCATAGACCTAAATGCAGAAATCTTAAAAATTGGACATCACGGTAGTGATACTTCAACAAGCACAGCATTTTTAGATGCAATAAACCCGCAATATGCTTTAATTTCGGCAAAAGTTGGGAACAAATATAACCACCCAACAGCAGAAACAATGCAAAGCTTAGAAGACAGAAACATTGAAGTTTACAGAACAGACGAATGTGGAACTGTGGTTGCAACTATCACAACAGATAGTGTTACATTCAGCACGTCTCCAGGGGACTACTTAAGTGGTCCCGAACTTGAAGAAAGGAGCAAGCAATGAAAAGCTATGCATCCATAGACAGGGTTGAAAACGAATGGGCAGTATGCGAAGTCGAGATGATTCCCGTAGAGGAAAGTAATGTATGCGACTTCTTCAGCAAAGAAACAGAAATGATTGATATTTCTCTTAACAAAATAATTGAATCAGTTGGAGAAATTCAAGAAGGAGACATTTTGGTAATTGAACATGATGGAGAAAATGCAAGCATCATCTACGAAAAAGATGATGAAGAAAAGCAAAGACGAATTGCACTTTTGCAAAAAATGATAGGATAGGTAAAGTGGTAGAAGCAAGACTTCTACCACTTTTTTATAAAAATAAATAAAACTTGTTCAAAAAATAAAACTTTATGATATAATATCATGTAGAAAAATATAAAACAAAAAGAAGAAAAAACGTTAAATAAAGAGGTAAAACAAGTGAGAAAAGAAAAACTCAAAATTTATATTGATAATTTAGAGCAAATAAACAAAGAACTAGAACCAAAGTTCCCACAAGAAAGTGAATTTACAGTAGACGAACTTCAAGAACCAAAATTAGTTATCGAAAAAATCTATAATCATCTTAGTAGAACGGCAAAGGATATCCTAGATAAATATGATATAGATATAGAAGCACTAAAAATAATTATGTGTGTTAAAGAAGATAAGGAAACTAGAGACACAATACTAGGACCAAAAGAAGGAAATGAGTTGTTGCAAAATATTATAGACATATATGGAGAAAATGCCTATGATATTATAAACTGTGATGGAAATAGTATGTCTAATATTAATGGAATTCTAGAAGGTGAGCCATCTGCAAAATATAAAGAGTTTTACCAAAATGCACTTGAAAGAAAATGTGAAAGTGCTAGAGATTTTAGAGAACTTACAAATATACTATTAGATACAAAACCAGAATTTATAAAACCAGAGATAGTAAGAAATTTTATAGCAAAACAAGAAGGAACAATTCCTTTTAATGAAATAGAAGATTTTATAAGTGAAACACCAATCAAAGCAATAGATGGGCAAACGGTAAAAGACCTAATACAAAAAACCAATTCAATAAGCTTAAGCGATGTAAATAATGAATGGTTTGAGAGAATGCAACCAGAATTATTTGATGAAAAATTTAGTAAAGAATTAATAGATAAAGCTGAAGAAGATAGTGTTAGAAGAATATTGAGATTAATGCCAAGAGAAGCAAAAACAAAAGAAATTTATGAATTAGCTATAGAAAAACAAAAAGATGCAATTTATGATTTACCAGAAGATAATGCTTTTCAACAAATGACAGATGAAGAATACCAAGAATGGTATGAAAAACAAGTAATGTCCATAATGAATAATAAAAGTAGTGAATACATAATGAACATGCTAGGCAACCTTAGTAAAAAACACATTACTCCAAACTTATGTAAAATCTGTGCAGAAGAAATTGTAAACATATCAAATGTAGAGAGCTTTTTAAAAATACTTCCAAAAGAAAGTAAAACCCAAGAAATATACGAAATCTTAGTAAATAATGATATTAGAATGATAAAGACTATTCCACTAGAAAACATTAACCCTAATATCACTGATGAAGAATATGAAAAATGGGCAGAACAACTAATAATTAATAAAATAAAAACAGAAGAATATAGCGATTTAGTAATAGATAGCATACCAAGAGAAAGAATGAGTGAAAATATACTTTTCCAAATAAATGAATCTCTTTATAACTCACCAAATCGTGGCTGGGTAGAAAAACAACCAACAACTGGACTTTTGCCAATATATAAAAGAACAATGGAATTATATGATAAGCTTCTAGAACATAATATGAGTCTAGCAACTGAAGCACAGAACATTCCATATATAGATAAAGATATAGAACAAATACAAAGTGAACAGGAAAGAGAAGAATACAAAAAATGGAAAGCACAATTTTCGGAAGAACAAAAAGAAGAATATAGAAAATGGTATGTAAAAACAATGGAAGAACTTATAAAAAAAGGCTACGAGAATGTTCTAAATGTTCCAAGAGAAATATGGACAGAAGAAATGTGGAAAAGTACATCTAATCTTGGAATAGTTCCTGTACCACAAAATGAAAAAGAAGCAAAAATTTTCGAAAAACTTGCTTTGAGAGTAATTAGTGGAATAGGAGAATTTGATAATACTGATAGATTTGAAGGTTTTCCAAAAGAATGCATTACAGAAAAGGTCTTATTAGAAGCAATAAAAAAGCAACCATTATACTTAAACTATGCAGATAAAAACAGACAAACATTTAAAAAATTAGCAGAAATGGGATATAAAAAAGAGCTTGAAGAACAAGGAAGAACAGAATTAACTGAACAAGAAATAGAGCTAATGAAAAAGTTTTCAGAAAAAAATGCAACATTATTTACAACTTTAAGGTTTAGTTCTTTAAAACCAGATATCGTAAATATTTTAGGAAAAGACAACTTAGAAATAATTGTAAGATATCCCAACATACAAGCAAAACTAGAAACAATATCACATAGTAAAGAAGCTTTAAATGTTTTAAACTTTACAATACAATATTTAAAACAAGATAGTAAATATCTTGCACCACTAATACAAGAATTAGTAGAGTCTATAGATAAAGAAGGAAGTCACCATACTGAAAACAATATATATAAATTAATAATGGAACCAAATGAATTTTTAAAGCTGGTTTCAAGTAAAATACAGAATAATCAAGAGCCAATGACAGAATATGAAAAGACAATTATTTCATATTTAGTTTTAAACCCAGAAGAGGCAAACCAAATAACTAATTATTCTGATATAGAAAACTTTAATCAAAAGAAAAATATAGAACTTGATGGAATTATAGAAAATAAACAATCAACATTCATAGAAGTTAAAAATGCTTATCTTGAAAGAACACTAGGAATAAATTACGATAAAGCAGTTGAATTAACAAGAAAATATGGAAGTAATGTTCAAGAACTATTAGAAAAAATTCAAATGCAAGAAAAAATTACAGATAAGGATAGAGCAAAGATACAAGCCCTTGAGGCACTAGCAAAAATACAAGAAATAATTAAACAAGAAGATATTAAACAAATAAGAAACCAATACAGAGAAAAAAATGTAGAAGAAAGTAAAGCACAAATAATTGCTAGATACAAGCAAGCAATATCTCTCGAAACTACTATAAAGATGGCTTATACCCAAGATATGGTTCAAGAATTGAATAGTTCAAAAAATGAGAATTTTACAGAACAAACTCAATATACAGAAGATGGTCATGAATATGTAGTAAGAAAGATGAATGGACCATTTAGCAAAATGATAAGCGTAATGGATGCTTACAAAACAAGTACAGCCGAAGGAGATATGTATGATAAATGGAATACAACAAAAATGGCAGAAAGACATGCATTATGCTATAGTTATATAACAGAAGAAAATATAGGCACAGCACAAAGAGATAACACTAAAAAATTAATGATATCAATAAAAGGCTTTAATGAACAGGCAATTGTTGCAATGGCACCATATGATATATGCTCAGACAATAATGAAATTGAAACATATGCAGGAAGACCAGAAAAATATTATACAGCAAAAAAATTGCCAGACTATACAAGAGGACTTTATTCTGAAGTAGATATAGAAATTCAAGATACATCTAAAGAAACAGGAGAATATAAAAAAATTCAACCTGCGAGTATAATTTGTTTTGAAGAAGTAGACCCTGAAAGCATACAAGCTGCAATTTCTCTAAGTGAAAAATCAGGAAGAAAAATTCCAATTGAATTAATAGACAGAAGAGAATTAGCAAAAGTACAGAGAGACCAGATAGATAAACTTCTAGAAAAATTTAAAACAAAAAAAACAATACAACCAGAACTCATAGAACAAATAATAACAAAATTTAACAATGTTAGAAATGCTCACTTCACATCTGATTTATTTCAGGAGTTAGTAGGCGAAGGAACTGGTAAATTTGCAAATCCAGATGCGATATTTAATAATGTACACCTAAATGAAATTCTTCATGATACAATAGAAACAGTAAAAAAACAAATACAAGAAGGCAATAGAGAAGAAGGATTAAAAGCATTAAAACAAATAAAACAAAGCATAAATGCAGAAAGAGAAAAATATGAATTGCTACCAAGTATGTATGAAAAGCAAATGATGGCAGGTATTAGTTTAGATATAGACTATTCAATAGATGAAATTCAAAGACAATATGGCTCAAAGACTGAAATACAAGGAAAACCAAGCAAAAGCATTGAAATACTAGAACAATCTTCAAGCCTAGATAGTACTACATTCGAAGCAATTTTTAAAACAAAACAATATCCTGCGGAGCAAGGTAAGCAGTTATCCTTAGATGAAGCTAAAGCATATCTAGATTTACAAGAAGTTAAAAAAGCTTTTTCAGAGATACAAGAAAAACGGATATTATAGCAAACATAAGAAATTTGGAGAAGAACACATTTCTAGAGTATTAATGTATTCAAATATGATTGCTAATTTAGAAGGTTTTGATGCACAAACAAAGAAAATAATTCTTGAAGCAAGTAAATACTATTCATGTGGAAGGCAGTTAGATGCTTACGAGGAACATGAAAAATATAGTGCAAAAATAGCTGGAGAAGATTTACAGGGGCAAATTTCAGACAATGAAATAAGACTAATACAAGCAACAATAGAAGCTGAGCAAATCAAAATAGAAATGTATAGGGACCGATATGGACAAACTAGATATAAAGAAGCTTCACAAGCAGTAGAAGAAAAAACGGAAGAATTAATGAGAAAATACCAAATAGATAGTATAGAAGTTCAAAAGGTAATGAAGATGGCAGAATGCATTAGAGATGCCGTAGCACTAGATACTACACAATTTGTTGAACGAGCAGAATATAATTCACCTAGTGAATTAAAATTCCGGTTTTAAAACACAATCAGCCCAAAAACTTATGCGGAATTAGCTATGGAATGCAAGATGAGTTATCACGAAGAAGACTATCAGAATTCTCTAAAATTGCAAAAGTGGAGTTTGATGATAAAGAAGTAATAGACCAAATTATGAAAGACTACTTTACAAAAATGGATATAAGCGGGCCCAAAGAAACAGAAGATATATCAATAACTACTTCTCCAATAGTTAGAGAACTATATTTTAGAGATAGATTTAAAGAAATAGAAAATCCGGAAAAACTTGCCATGGAACTAGAGCAAGAAAGACAAGAAACAAAAAAACAACCTATTACAGAAAATTGCATGCAATCTGTAAAAAATATAGCAGTTACAAGGAAAGCAAGCGAAGTAAAAAAAGCAATTCATGAAGTTAAAGAAGAATATGCTAAAATTGAAAATCTTGTTCAAGATAATGAAGAAGAAAAAGAATAGAAAAGGAGAATAAAATTGGTTACAAATGAGTTTGCTGAAGCATCAGCAGAATTAATTGAAATACTAAGATACATACCAAAAACGGAAGTTGAAAAGATACCTTTAAAACTAAGAGGCTTTTTTGAAGATGTTTCAAAACCAAACTATAGTGTAAGAATTGACCCTCGAAAACCTTTAGAAGAGCAAGATTTAAAGGAAAAAACAAAAGATTTAATAACAGTCATATATAGAAACTATTGGTGCACAGAAGAAGAAAAGCAAATATTAGACAAACAATTACTTGAAAATGATAAAAAATATGAAGAGGAACTAAGGAAAAAATATGATCCAGATAAACTGTTTGAAAAAAACACAAAGGTGCAAGAAAATGAAGACACAAAAGAATTGATAAAATATGAAAAACATGGAATAATATACAAATTATTTAGTTGGATAAGGAGAATATTTAAAAGGTAAATACAAATGAAACTTCTGAAACTCAAAAAAAGTATTATAAGAGAAAGGTAAAAGGTGATTTATATGAAGAAATCCACAAAAATCATACTTGCAGTTTTAATTATAATTGCAATCATAATTGGCACAATGTTTTTAATTGATTTAAACAGAATGAAGCATAACAAACCAGTAATATTTAGTACATGGGGCAGAAAATATGTACCACCAGCAAAAGTTAATACAAAGCTAAATATAGTAACATCTTTAGAAGATGAAATAACATCAAACACAGCTTGGTGTGGTACGTTTAACTTAATTTGGAACGATTTAAAAAATGACCTAGCAAAACAAGATATCATTTTTTCTCCACAACCAAAGATGGTAGATAACTTAAATAAAGGAACATTTAACACATCATATTTATCAGAAGATAGTTATTACAAAGTTTATGGAACTCCAACACAAGAATTAAAAAAACAAATTGAAAAAGCTATCAAAGAAAAATTCAATGAAACAAGTAGCATTTTAGATGACTTTAATTGGGATGGAGCAACAGAAAAAGACTATTTTTTATATACAATGCTTAAAAAAGAATTCGAATTTCCAAAAGTATTTACAAACTTAGATAATGGAAATTTTGGAAAATACAAGAATGTAAAATACTTTGGAATTGATTCAAGTACAAAAAAGGATGTAAGAGAACAGGTAGAAGTATTGTATTACAACTCAGATAGCAATTTTGCAGTTAAGCTAAATACAAAACAAAATGATGAAGTAATAATTTCAAGAGGAAACACAGAAAACAATTTTGGTGATATATTTAAAGGTATAACTGAAAAATCAAGTAAATATGATGGAAGCAAATCATTTAATGAAACAGATAAATTAAAAATACCAAAAATTAGCTTCAACTTAAAACAAGAAATAACAGAAGTTGAAAACAAACCATATACTTTTTCAAATGGAGATATATACTACATTGAAAAAGCTCTACAAACAATTGAATTTGACTTAGATGAAAAGGGTGGTAGAATTAAAAGCGAAGCAGGAATGATGACTAATTTAAGTGCAGCAATGCCAGAAGAACCAAGAGAATTTATGGTAGATGACACATTCACAATATTCTTAAAAGAAAAGGGAAAAGACTTACCATACTTTGCAGCACAAATTTCAGATATATCACAAGTTCAAGAGGATGTAAAAGAAAATTAGAAAAATAAGAGAAAGGTAAAAGGTGATTTATATGAAGAAATCCACAAAAATCATACTTGCAATCTTAATTATAGTCGCAATCATAATTGGCATAATGTTCTTAATTGACTTAAACAGAATGAAACATAATAAACCAGTGTTATTTAGCACATGGGGAAGAAAGTATGCACCACCAGCAAAAGTTAATACAAAGCTAAGTGTAGTAACATCATTAGAAGATGAAATAACATCAAACACAGCTTGGTGTGGTACATTTAATTTAATCTGGAATGATTTAAAAAATGACTTGGCAAAAAAAGACATAGTTTTTAATCCTCAACCAACAGCAGTAGATAATTTAAACAAAGGAACATTTAACACATCATGCTTATCAGAAGATAGCTATTACAAAGTATATGGAAGTCCAACAATTGAACTAAAAAAACAAATTGAAAAAGCTATCAAAGAAAAATTCAATGAAACAAGTGATATCCTAGACGATTTTAGTTGGGAAGAAGAGGAAAGTGATAATTATTTCCTATATGTAATGTTAAAGAAAGAATTTGAATTTCCAAAAGTGTTCACAAAATTAGAAAATGGAGATTTTGGAAAATACAAGAATGTAAAATACTTTGGAATTGATTCAAGTACAGATGAAGCCGTAAGAAACCAAGTAGAAGTATTATATTACAACTCAAGTAGCGATTTTGCAATAAAACTAAAAACAAAACAAAATGATGAAGTAATAATCTCAAGAGGAAACACAGAAAACAATTTTGGTGATATATTTAAAGGTATAACTGAAAAATCAGGTAAATATGATGGAAGCAAATCATTTAATGAAACAGATAAATTAAAAATACCAAACATAAAATTCAACTTAAAAGAAGAAATCACAGAAGTTGAAAACAAACCATTCACATTCTCAAACGGACAAGAATACTGCATTGACAAAGCATTGCAAACAATACAATTTGAACTAGATGAAAAAGGTGGAAAAATCAAAAGCGAAGCAGGTATAAGTTTAAAAGAAGCGGCAATAATGCCAACAGAAAAACCAAGAGATTTCTTAGTAGATGACACATTCACAATATTCTTAAAAGAAAAGGGAAAAGACTTACCATACTTTGCAGCACAAATTTCAGATATATCACAAGTTCAGGAAGATATAAAATAGAATTAACCAAGCCCCAGTTACAACTGGGGCTTTATTTTTATTCCACACTCTTTAAACTCTCAATCATATCAATTTTCTTCAAAACAAAATGAATTATAAAATTAACAATAAACGAGAAGAAAATAGTAATTATACTAGAGTAAACATAGCTTATTGGCTTTATATTCCTCATAAATTTAAGCGTATCTATCTCTATGCTTGATATTATAGCAGATGTTAAAAATGTTCCAAATACTAACCCTAAAGCCACACCAACTATAGTAAATATAATGTTTTCTTTATTTATATAATTATCAACCTCTTTATCATAAAAGCCTAAAACCTTAAGTGTTGCAATTTCTCTTTGTCGTTCTGCTATATTTATATTTGCTAGGTTGTATAACACTACAAAATCAAGCATTGCAGAGGCTACTATTAAAATTACTACTACATAATTCATTGTATTTAGCATATCGCTAACTGAATTCATAAGAGTACTGATTAGTGATACTGAGGCTACTCCATCATAACCTAGGATATCTTCAGAAATCTTATTTTGTTCTTCTTCGCTGATGTCTTTTGTATTAAAATATATAATGTCTGTTTGATATTGTTTCAAATTACTTTCATAAAATTCTTTAGACATATACACATAATGGCTAACATGGTTTTGTACAATGTTGTTTACTTTAAACTGATACTCATTATCATCTGCATCAACAAATGTTACACTATCTCCTGCAGATATTCCAAGCATTTCAGCAATTTTATCTGTTATAATTATTCCATCATTTTCAATACTTACAGTATCTCCAGTTTTATAATCTATCAAATTATAAACTGTAGTATAGTTATCTAAAGCTTCTGGCACAAAAACTGTTACATTGTAGTTTTTAGAACCATTGCTAAGCTTTGCGGTTGTTGCACATACTGTTACATAGCTTTCTATATTTTCATTGTCTTGTAAGTATTCTTCAATTTCTGGTAAGTTATCAGTGTTTGAAAGTGTAATTGTTGCATCATATTTGAAAATTTCTTTAAATTCTGCATTAGGTATATCATCTACAGAATCTCTTATTCCAAAGCCAGTAAGCATAAGTCCTGTACAGCCTGCAATTCCTATAATTGTCATTAACGCTCTTTTCTTATATCTAAAAATATTTCTAGCAGTAACTTTATGGGAAAAATTAAATCTTTTCCAGATGAATGGTATTTTTTCAAGCAATATTTTCTTACCGCTTTTTTGGTGGTTTTGGTCTCATTAAAACTGATGGCATCTGTTTAAGTTCTTTTACTGCAACTAAAATTGTAGCACCACCAATACAAATAAACGAAATTATTGTTCCAAGTAAACCAATATCAAATCTGAAACTTGAGTGAAATTTTGGTATACTATAAATCATTGAATACATAATCCATACTATATTAGGTATTAAATATAAACCAACAATCATACCTAAAGCTCCACCTAAGATACATGCAAAAAGAGAATAGATGATATATTTTAAAATAATTTGAGTATTAGTATAACCAAGTGCTTTTAATGTTCCAATTTCTATTCTTTCTTCTTCAATCATTCTTGTCATTGATGTTAAGCTTATTAAAACAGCAACAAGATAGAAAATAACTGGGAACAATTTTGAAATATTAGACATTGTTTTTATTGCATCAAAAATGTTGTTGTATCCAGAGTTATCAAGCCTGTCTTGAATATACCATTTGCATTTTTCAATTTTAGAAATCTCATTTTTTGCATCATCAATTTTTGATTGGGCTTCATCTAATTTATCTTGAGCTTCTTGCTTTTTATCATTAAATTCAGCTTTACTGCTAGATAATTTAGACTTTGCCTTTCTAATTTCAGCTTTGTTATTTGCTATTTCAGTTTTTGCTTGTTCAAACTTAGCTTCAGCTTCTTTTTGAGAAGCTTCTAATGATTGCTTTTGCTTTAAAAGTTCAGCTTTTTGGGCTTCTTTTACAGCATCTTCTAAAGGAGCTGCTTCAAGCTGATTTTCTGCATTTTCAATTTGTGCTTTAGCACTTGCAAATTGTGCATTTGCTTGCTCTATTTGAGTATTTAATTCTTTTTCACCATTTTGAATTTTTCTCTCAGATGATGTAATTTGATTTTCAGCATTTTTAATTTGGTTTTCTGCATCTTGTAATTCAGCTTCAACATCTTGTTTTTTATCATCAAATTCTTTTTGAGCATCATTAACTTTTTTAGTCGCTTCATCTACTAAAGACTGATATCTAGCATTTTCTCTGGTTTCTTTAATAGCTTCAATTTCGCTTGTTACAGAGTTTATAATAGATAAGTATTCATCACTATTTGTAACAGTTTCTTTAGCGCCTTTTGCAGTTACATAAACGCCTGTGTAATAGTCCATATTAATTATATCTTTGGTAAAAATATAGAATGAAACAGTTCCATTACCAATATTTGTATTTCCTCTTTCACTGGATATATATATAGGTGTTTCTGCAATTCCTACAATTTCAAATTCTTTTTTTGTAAAAATTGGTTTGTCATCAGAATCTAAATCATTATTTTCTAATACTATTTTTTTACCAATGTATCTCTCTGCACCTTCTCCAGTACGAACAATAGCAGGATCTATTAAACATTCATTTTCATTTTCAATATTTCTCCCTGCAACTATAACTGGTGTATTAACATTTTCGTTATATTCAATTACCTTACAAATACTTTCTTTATCATCAATTTTAGATATAGAATCTTTTGTTTGAATTCCATAAGCGTTTTCAACTCCATCTAAAGCTTGTAAGGCTTTAATATCATCATCAGTTAACCCTAAAGTAGAGATAATATTTATATCATATAAATTGCTAGAATCTGCGTATTTATCTAAGCTATCTAGCATATCAGGGCTTGTAGCCACAAGACCTGCAAAAAAGCCAACTCCTAAAAATGCCATAACCAGTATAGAAATAAACCTTCTTCTTGTTTTATAAATTGATTTTAAATTATTCTTTAACAAAGATTTTTTTATCATTTTGCATACTCCTACCATTCTATTTTATCAATTGAAATTGGTTTTTCGTTTATAACAATTTTTTCAGAAGTACCATTTTTAAAGTGAATAACTTTATCAGCCATTGGCGCAATCGCAGTATTATGAGTAATTATAACAACAGTCATTTTTTCACGCCTGCAAGTATCTTGAAGTAATTTTAAAATTTGTTTACCAGTTTTATAATCTAATGCACCAGTTGGTTCATCACAAAGTAAAAGTTTAGGGTTTTTAGCAATAGCCCTTGCAATAGCAACTCTTTGTTGTTCGCCACCAGAAAGTTGTGAAGGAAAATTATCTTTTCTATCCTTTAAACCAACTTTATCCAAAATCTCATCAACATTTAAAGCATCTGAGCAAAGCTGAGTAGCAAGCTCAACGTTTTCTTTAGCCGTTAAATTTTGAACTAAATTATAAAATTGAAAAACAAACCCAATATCGTTTCTTCTATATTGAATTAATTGCTTATTTGTAAGAGAAGTAATTTCCTTCTCATTTACCAAAACAGACCCAGATGTTGCCCTATCCATACCACCCAAAATATTAAGAGTAGTAGTCTTCCCAGCCCCACTAGGACCAACAATAGCAACCAATTCGCCCTTATCAATACTAAAATTAGTATTATCCAAAGCCTTAATTACAACATCTCCCATTTTATATTCCTTAACAACATCTTTAAACTCAATGTAAGACATATAAAAAACCTACTTTCTTTAAACATAAAAATTCATAATATATATTATAACACAAACCTGAAAAAATCCTGAAAAAGAGTGATAAAAAATTTTAAAAAAATTAGCACTCTACTATTGACATTGCTAAAAAAAGGTGTATAATATAATCGCAAGTGGGAAATATAACAATAGAAGATGTGTGGTATCAACACATAAAAAATTTGTAAAGGAGGAATGACTTATGATGATGGTACCAAGAAGAAATGGTTTTGATATTTTTGATGAGGTTTTCAATGAACCATTTTTTACAAAAAAAGAAAACAAATTGATGAAAACTGATGTAAGAGAAAAGGATGGCAATTATGTGCTAGATATTGACTTGCCAGGATATAACAAAGAAGACATTAAAATTGATTTAACAGATGGATATTTAACAGTTACAGCAAAAAGAGAAGAACACAAAGAAGAAAATGAGCATCATGGAAATTATATTCATAAAGAAAGATTCTTCGGAGAATGTTCAAGAAGTTATTATGCAGGAGAAAATGTAAAAGAAGAAGACATCAAAGCAAGCTTTAGAAACGGAACTCTAGAAATTACATTCCCTAAAGAGGATATAAAAAAACTAGATGAAGGCAAAAAATATATAGAAATAGGTGAATAAAAAATTCCCCAGTTTTGGGGAATTTTTTTATGTCTTTATCATATTTCTAATAGCTTCATACAAAAACGGTTTAAACTCATCAATAGGAAGCGGATCTTTATATAAAATTGAATTAAAGCAAGTAGAACTTACAAGCTCACTACAAACCCTAAAAAACGGAACACAAAGCTTAGCAGAAGGAGCAACAAAATTCGATACAGAAGGAATACAAAAAGTATGTAACTTAATAAATGTAGATGTAAAGACCATTTCAAAAAGAGTTGAAAAACTAAATGAATTGAGCAATGAATATAATAACTTTGGAATGATAAGTGAAGGAAATAGCGGAGAAGTTAAGTTTGTGATGATTGTAGATAGTTTGAAATAGAATAACAAAACTCACCCCTTAAGCATATATTTACTTGAGGGGGATTTTTATGTATAAAATTGATAATAATGTTTTAGAAAGAAAAATGATGTATGAAGGTACAGTGGTTCTAACTTACAAAATTAACTATCCATCAATAGAGGCAAAAGCACATAATTTTGGTATGGTAAATTTCAACATGTATAACAAGAAACAGGCTTTAGATTTGCAAAAAAGAAGCGAAAACGAGCTATTTAAGCAAGCAGTGGAACTTTATAAGTATAACAAAAAGAATGGTTACCCACAAAGGGCATACGAAGTTGTTCGAAATTATGAAGTAACATTAAATGCAAATAATGTTATAAGCTTATATGCAGATGAATACATCTACTCAGGTGGAGCACATGGAGATACTGTTAGAACATCACAAAACTGGAATATGATAACAGGTAAAATGATAAAACTAGAAGATGTATTTAAGAATAATCCATATTTTATGGTAGACATATTCAAAGAAATAAACAGACAAGTTGCAGCAAATTCACGAGTATTTTTTGAAGACAGCTGCCAGCTTGTTATAAGTACATTTAACCCAAATAGTTTTTATCTAACAAAAGATGCAGTATATATTTATTACCAACACTATGATATAGCACCATATTCAACAGGAATACCTACATTTAGAATAAAAAGAGTGTAAAAAAATGCAGTTTAGACTGCATTTTTTGCTTATGAATTACATAATTAAATTAAAAATCAACCAAAATATTCTTGAGGTGAAAGCAAAATGTTTATGCCAAAAGAGATTTTGTATGAAGAAAATATAACAAACTATAAACTTGGACAAGAGCTTTTAGAAAAATACAAAGATGTTCCCAAAATGATAATTGAGAACCACAACAACATACCAGAAATGAGATGCAGAGAAAATTGCGACTTTACAGATATGAAGAAAGACTTAATAATTGGAATTAGAAAAACGCATAAATTCGTTCCAAACCACAAAACTTCCGACTTTCTTGTGCCATACACTTCATCTGGTTGCACAGCAATGTGTATGTACTGTTATTTAGTGTGCAATTACAACAAATGCTCATATTTGAGGCTTTTTGTAAATAGGGAAGAAATGCTAAACAAGATAATTAAAACATCAAATCAAAGTGAAAAAGAGCTAACTTTTGAGATAGGAAGCAATAGTGATTTGATTTTAGAAAACACAATAACAAACAATTTAGAATGGACAATTCCCAATTTTGCCAATAACAATAGAGGATATTTAACATTTCCAACAAAGTTTGATATGGTAGAACCTATTTTAAATTTAGATCATAAAGGCAGAGTAATTGTAAGAATGAGTGTTAACCCAGAGAATATAATTCGAAGGGTAGAATTTGGAACATCGGATTTAGAAAACAGGGTAAAAGCAATAAACAAGCTACAAGAAGCGGGTTACAAAGTAGGAATTCTTATTGCACCAATAATTTTTGTAGATAACTGGAAAGAAGAATATGAAAATTTATTAATTTTTTTAAAAGAAAACTTAAGTACAGCTGTCAAGAAAAGTGCTTTTTTTGAATTGATTTTTATGACATACAGCTATGTTCACAAAATGATAAACAAAGAGGCTTTTCCAAACGCAATAAATCTTTTTGATGAAACAAAAATGACAGGAAGAGGCAAAGGAAAATATATGTATAAGCCACAAATAAGAGAGGAAGGCAAAAGATTTTTCTTGGAAAAAATAAAACAGTATTTTCCAAATAACGAGATTAAATATATAGTTTAAGTGGAGCATATGTCAGCTCCACTTTTAAAATAAAACCAGCAAAGACTTGATAAATAAGCAATTCATGTGTATAATAATGGAGAAGGAGCAATAATGGAAACAAATCGAGAAGAAAAACTAATAATAGCAAAGCTAAACGATAAATTACAGTCTTGCAAAACAAGAAATAAAATTACATACACAGACTTTTTAAACTTGAATGAAAAAAACATCATTCAAAGAGAATTAGAAAGACAAAAGTTTAAAAACTATATATTTACAGGTGGATACGAAGAAGCGGAAAGTAAAATACTTTTAATGTATCCAGAAAAACTAACAAAAGAAATAGCAACATCTAACATTAAGAACATAATAAAAGTAATTGAAATAATCTTACCAAACGAGCAAAAAGGCAAATATCAACATAGAGATTATTTAGGAACAGTAATGCAATTTGGAATAATAAGAGAACGAATGGGAGACATTTTAGTATATGAAGATAAAGCATATATAATAATCCTAGCCGAAAACGCAGAGTACATAAAAAACAGCTTAATTACAACTACTAAGTTCAAAAAATCTAAAATATCAATAATAGACATAGACAACATAGAAGTAAAAGAACCAGAATTTGATATATTTAAAATAACATCAAACTCAATGAGGCTTGATAACATAGTATCAGAAATAACAAAACTTTCAAGAAACGAAACAGCAAAACTCATTGAAAGTGAAAAGGTTTCAGTAAATTGCAAGATAGAAACAAAGCAATCAAAAATAGTAAATATAGGAGATGTTTTAATAATACGAGGAAAGGGAAAATTCATAGTAGGAGCTGATTTAGGAGAAAATAAAAAAGGAAAAAGAATAGTTGAGATAAAGAAATATAAATAAAATAAAGCCTTTTACAATAATAAAGCATATTATTGTAAAAGGTGTTTTTTATGGGAAAATATAATAGAGAAGAAGCGGTACAATACACAAAAACATGGGCATACAGCCGAAATCCCAAGTATTATAACTTTGATTCAGTAGGAGGAGACTGCACATCATTTGTATCACAATGTATATATGCAGGAGCAAAGGTAATGAATTACATCCAATATGGCTTGTATTACAAAAACGGAAATAACAAATCAGCATCATGGTCTTGAGTAGAATATTTGTATAAATTTTTAGTAAACAACAAAACAGCAGGACCATATGGAAGAGAGCTGGCTTTATCAGAACTAGAAAAAGGAGACCTAAGTAGTAATTTAAATAAAGTAGAATATAAACACCTGGTATGCTTGTTGTATTTGATAGTATATTTAAATAGTAATCTAAATAAATCACAAAACTTCCCCCAAACCCCTTGTTAAACCTCAAAATTTATGATAAAATGCTTATATGTAGCAAAGCATAGATGTGAAAATTTATGTTTGTAGGAGGTTACTGAAAAAGAAATGACAATTGAGAATGGATTAGCAACAAATTATAACAATATGACAGATGAAGGAATTATAGAACAGGTTAAAGCTGGAGATAACAATGCTTTAGACTATATAATGAATAAATATGCTGAACTTGTTAACATGAAAGCAAGTAAATTTTTTATAGTTGGAGCAGAAAAAGGAGACATAGTTCAAGAAGGACTAATTGGTTTATATAAAGCAACAAAAGCCTTTAATAACGATAAACAAAACTCCTTTAAAACATTTGCAAATATGTGTATAGAACGTCAAATAATTACTGCGATAAAAACAGCCAATAGGCAAAAAAACATTCCACTAAACTCTGCATTTTCAATAAACGCTCAAGTTTATGACGAGAATGATGAGAATGACAAAGAAGTAATAGATATTTTAAACACACATGTTGTGGAAGATCCTTCAGAGGAAATAGCTAAGAGAGAATACTTCAAATACATAAATAAAACAATAAATGAAAATTTAAGTGAACATGAAAGAAATGTTTTAAAATATTACCAACAAAATAAAACATATGAAGAAATTGCAAACAAATTAAACTGTAAAACAAAATCAGTAGATACAGCAATGACTAGAATTAGAAGAAAAGCGAATAAAATTAAAAAGCAAGTAGATGAGAATGAAAATAATTAAACCAGAGTTTGAACAAAATCAAGCTCTGGTTCTTGCATTGATTTAAAATATGATGTATAATATTTTCGTATGCACTTATAGCTCAGGTGGATAGAGCGCTCCCCTCCTAAGGGAGAGGCCGCTGGTTCGAATCCAGCTAAGTGCACCAAAAACAAAATTGAATAAGGAAGAATTTATGGAAGAAAAATTCATGAATGAAGCTTTAAAGGAAGCAAGAAAGGCTTATGAAAAGCTTGAAATACCAGTAGGTGCAGTAATTGTAAAGAACGGAAAAATAATTTCTAGAGCACATAATTTAAAAGAAACAAAGCAAACAGCAACTGCCCATGCGGAAATACTAGCAATTCAAAAGGCAAATAAAAAATTAAATAATTGGAGACTAATTGATTGCGACATGTACGTAACACTAGAACCATGCAGTATGTGCATGGGAGCAATAGTTTCTTCAAGAATTAAAAACATATATATAGGAACATTAGACCAAAAGAAAGAAGAAAAAATAGACATTCAAAAGTATAAGGAAGAATATGATGTAAATATAAAATACGGAATATGTGGAGCAGAATGTGAAAGCATTTTAAAAGAATTTTTCAAAGATTTAAGAAAAAATGGGGGATAAAATGATATTAAACAGAAACAAAAAAATGAATGTGGGTGCATATATATTAAGTCTAGTAGTAGTGTTTATGCTAATAGTTGTTTTCTTCATAATGTATAAATACCAAGTTGAAGGAGAAGCAATTCCACCATTTAACATTTCTAAAATGGTAGTTGTAAGTTCAGCTAAAACAGAAAACCTAGAACTAGTAGAAGGAATATACAATGCAGATATTGTTCAAACAAACGACATAAAAATATCAATACAAAAAAATCCTAAATACAAAAAGGAAGCAATAATTAAAAAAGTTACAATAAATAATATTCAAATTGATAAAATGCAATCAGTAGGAAACATAGAAATATATAGACCATCAATGGGAAACAAGTTATACGAATATAAAGAACAATACAAAATACAAGATAGCATAGAGTATGTAGGGGCACAAGAAACATATTTAAAAGGTGAAACTTTGGCAATTTCAAACCAAGGTGGAATCATTGAGTTTTCAGTAATATTAAATAACTTAAAGAAATTACAATACAATGAAAATGAAGCAATAAAAGTTGATGGAACTTTGCTTAAACAAATAGGAGAAGATAGATTAAAATATCAAGTTTCATTTGATTTAATAATAGAACTTGAAAACAATGTAAAACTTAAAACAAAAATCAATTTAAACCTACCAGCAGGAAACATTTTAGAAAATGGAATAGAAACAATAGAAGAAACAAACATGAAAACGGTATTCAAAAGAATATAGAAATTTCACAAAAACACTTGCCAAATTTCAAATCACATTATATAATAATATCTATGAAGTTAACCTTTGTATGGAAAGTAATTCAATAAAGAGCTATGAACCTCGTCAGGTCCGGAAGGAAGCAGCGATAAATGGTAATATTTATGTGAGTTGCTTTCCATAGAGAGGTTAACTTAGGTTATAGGAGGAAAATATGGCATATACTGCTTTGTATAGAAAATTCAGACCTATAAGTTTTAGCGAAATGGTAGGTCAGGAACATATAACAAAAACACTAAAAAACCAAATAGTTGCAGGCAGAGTTGGACATGCATACCTTTTTAGTGGTGGAAGAGGAACAGGAAAAACTTCAGCAGCTAAAATTATGGCAAGAGCAATTAACTGTTTACACCCAAAAGAAGATGGCGAGCCTTGTAACGAATGCGAGATTTGCAAAGCCATATTAGACGGTTCTTTAACAGATGTTGTAGAAATGGACGCTGCTTCAAACAATAGTGTAGAAGATATAAGAGCAATAAGAGATGAAGTGAATTTCCTACCAACAGTTGCAAAATACAGAGTATATATTATAGATGAGGTTCATATGTTATCAACAGGAGCTTTCAATGCTCTTCTTAAAACACTAGAAGAACCACCAGAACATGTAAAATTTATTTTGGCAACAACAGAACCACAAAAACTACCAGCAACAATACTTTCAAGATGTCAAAGATTTGATTTTAAAAGAATTACAGTTGAAAATATTGAAAAAAGACTAAAAATAATATGCAAAGAAAGCAATATTCAAATAACAGATGAAGCCCTTAAAATGATAGCAATATTAGCAGAAGGAGCTTTAAGAGATGGAATAAGCATACTTGAAAGATGTAGCCAAGATACAGAAGGCGTTATAGATGAAGATAAAATACGTGAATTAGTTGGAATGCCAAAGTTAGAGCTAATAAAGCAAATAGTAAAAAGCATGATAGAAAAACAGCCAGAAAAAGCAATAGAAATAACAAGCTCAGTAATTGGTGAAGGAAAAGATTTAGATAATTTCCTTTGGGAAGTTATAAAATACATAAAAGATACATTAATATACAAAACAACAAATAAACTAGAGTTATATAGCAAAGAGGATATAGAATTCATAAATGGTTTAGCAAATGAAACAACAAAAGAGCGTTTATTAGAGCTTATTTATGAACTATCAGAACTTGCAAATGAAATGAAAATTTCAACACAGAAAAATATAATTTTTCAAGCGGGAATTATAAAAGCTTGCATGGAAATAGAAGTTACAACAAAAGTAACTCAAGACGCACCACATAGAGCTCAAGAAACAGCTTCTTATGCAAGAACTGCAAAACAGACAGAATCAAGGCCAGTAGCCACCCAGGAAGCACCAAGACAACAAGCAAGTAGTACAAAGGCTTCAGGAAAATATGTAGGATATTGGCAAACTGTTTTAGATAAAATAAAACAAAGTGGAAAGATGACAATGTATGCTAACCTACTAGGAACAAGAGGAGTTTTGGTAAATGACTTAATAGTTGGCATAGAATTCCCAGGCAAAATTACAGATTTTGCAAGAAGAGTTTTAGAGGAACATGAGAATAAGGCATTGATAGAAAAGCTAGTATCAATGGAACAAGGAACAAATATGCAGGTTAGAATAATAGATAAAACAAACGAACCAAAAGAACCTGCAAAACAAGGTATAGAAGGGTTTGCAGAAGACCAAGATTTACCATTTAATGTTATAGATGAATAAGAAAGGATTGATTAGATTATGTCTAAAAGAGGAGGATTCCCAGGAATGGGAGGATTTGGTGGAATGAACATCAACCAATTAATGAAAGAAGCAAAAAAGATGCAAGCAGATATGGAAAAAACACAAGAGGAATTACAAGCAAAAGAATTTGAATCAACAGCAGGTGGAGGAGCAGTTAGTGTAAAAGTTTCAGGTTCAAAACAAATATTAGAATTAAAATTAAACAAAGATGTTGTTGACCCAGATGATGTTGAAATGTTACAGGATTTAATCATTACATGTATAAATGATGCAATGAGAAAAGTAGATAGTGCTCAATCTGCAGGATTTGGAAAATACAATATACCAGGACTAATGTAGGAGGAAGCCTTCGTGTCATACTATTCACCATCAATAGAAAAATTAATAGAAAGTTTTGAAAAATTGCCAAGTATTGGGCATAAAACAGCAACAAGACTTGCATTTCATATGCTTAATCTAAATGAGGAATCAACTAAGGAATTTATAAACTCAATAATTGAAGCAAAGAAAAACTTAAGATATTGTTCAAAATGCTTTAACATTACAGAAACAGATCCATGCCCAATATGCTCAAGTCCAAAGAGAGATCAAAGTACAATTTGCGTTGTAGAAGATGTAAAAGATGTAGTAGCAATGGAGAAAACTCATGAATTTAAGGGAGTATACCATGTACTTCATGGTTCAATTTCCCCAATGAATGGAATTGGACCAGAGGATATAAAAATAAAAGAATTGTTAGAAAGATTAAGAGATACTGATGTTAAAGAAATAATAATAGCAACAAACCCTAGAGTAGAAGGAGAAGCAACGGCTATATATTTATCAAAACTTATAAAACCAATAGGAATAAAAGTTACAAGAATAGCACATGGAATTCCAGTTGGTGGAGACCTAGAATATACAGATGAAGTAACTTTAAGCAAAGCTCTTGAAGGAAGAAGAGAGTTATAAAGCTAAAAGTGCTAAATTATCACCTAGTACTGTAAAAAAAGCAGATAAAACAAGTAAGTCATCTTTGCTTAATTCCTTTGAAAAAGCAATAGAGAGAGTATTAGCTAATGCTAATAGTTCACAATTAGAAAAGTCAGAAATACACAAAAAACTCACCTCATGTAAATATATGAAGCGAGTTTTTGTTTTATCCTAATAATGTTTCTACAATATTTTGTGTAGAATTCTTTTTTGCAATTAATCTAGCTTTTGATTTCATATTTTCAAGTTTATCTGGGTTATTAAATATGTTTAGTAAAATAGTTTCTATATTATCAGAATCTTTTACCCAAATTCCAGCACCACTATTTTCAATAAATTCAGCGTTTTCTTCTTCCTGACCAGGAAGTGGGTCAATTATAATAAGTGGTAAACCAGAGGCTAAACTCTCAGTAGTTGTAAGTCCACCAGGTTTTGTAATAACTAAGTCAGAAACACTCATAAGTTCTGGAACTTGATTTGTAAATGATAAAATTTTAACATTACTTTCAGTTCTAGTTGTCTTTACAAGTTCATCGAAACGTTCTTTCATTTTTTCATTTCTACCGGCAACTGCGACAACTTGCAAGTTTGGTAAGTTATCAATAATTGCTTTTAATCTATTAAATGTTTTATCTTTTCCAAAACCAAATTCTCCACCAGCGAAGAACAAAATTGTATTTTTATCAGAGGTTAAGCCATAATCTTCTAAAATTTTTTGTTTGTTGTAGCTTTGCAAAAATCTACTAGATAAAGGAATACCTGTTACATGAATTTTATCTTTATTAACACCTCTTGAAACTAAGTCATCTACCATTCCTTGTTGGGCAACGAAGTAGTAGTCAATAAATTCACTTTTAACAAGCCATTGATTATGTGGAGCATAATCGGTTAAAATAGTTGCAACTTTGCAATTTAATTTCCCCTTTCCCTTTAAAATAGCACACATTTGGCTACTAAAAGGGTGTGTCGAAATAATCAAATCTGGCTGAAATTCTTGAATTAATCTATTTAATTTTATAGCCATTAACCTATTAATTGTGTTACAAATTCTAGAAAGACTACCACTTTCAGAGTCATAATATAGATGTTTCCAAATCCATCTTGCATTTTTTGAAAAGTCTTTATATGCCTTTGTTGTAAGCTTATTAAAAAGCTTATTAACATATTCAACACAATCTACTAATTCAACTTGTGAATCGGAATAATTTTTTTCTATGTAATCACGAATACTTTTAGCAGCAGATAAATGTCCACCACCATAAGAACCGTAAAAGATTAATATCTTCTTCATAAAAATCACCAAAAATATTATACCATAAAATTTACAAAAAAAGAATATTTTAATAAATTTAGGAAAAAATAAATCAAGAATTAAAGTAAAGAGGAGAATTATGAAAAAGACATTTCTTTTAATTTTATTAATTTTAGTCCTAATAGTTTTAAGTTTTATATTTGTAGAACACAAAGATTATGCACAAGGTTCAGGGCAGACCTCAGATATTCAGTTGCTCGCAAGAGCAATAAATGGAGAAGCAAGAGGCGAAAGCTACGAGGGGCAAGTTGCAGTAGGAGCTGTAATTTTGAACAGAGTAAAGCACCCAAGTTTCCCAAATACGATAGCAGGAGTAATATACGAGCCAGGGGCTTTTACAGCTGTATCAGATGGGCAAATAAATCACCCAATAGACGAAAATTCAACAGTGTATAAAGCAGCAAGAGACGCAATGAATGGCTGGGATCCAACAAATGGTTGTATATACTATTTCAACCCAAATACGGCAACCAATAAATGGATATGGTCAAAGCCTATAATAAAAACAATAGGAAAGCACAATTTTTGTACAGAATAATTTTTAGGAGGAATTATGAAAAATAACATTTTAAGAACAATGAAAAAGAATTATATGTATGGAATAACTATAGTTTTAGTTATTGCAATAATTGTAATGGGAGTAATGCTATATAACCAAAGAAATAAATATGCAATTACAACCGAAAACACATATAACCTTGCACTTTATGAGTTAGTAGATTATATAAATGATGTGGAAAATTATTTGGCAAAGTCAATGATATCAAGTTCAGCAGAGCAAGGGTCAGAAACATTAATGCATGTGTGGAGAGAAGCAAATTTAGCTCAAGTGTATTTATCTCAGCTACCTATTTCAACAAACGAACTTAGTAGTACAGCAAAGTTTTTAAACCAAGTAAGTGATTATAGCCATAGTTTAGCTATAAAAACAATTGGTGGAGAAGATTTAACACAAGAAGAATTAGATAATTTAAAAAAATTATATGAATATTCAAAAAATTTAAATAGCACATTGGAGCAACTATCATCAGAAATGGGTAGTGGCAAAATTAGTTGGAAAGAATTAACGGAAAATGTAGATACAAGTTTTGCACAACAAGTTGATAATTTGTCTGCAACAAGTTTTAGCAATATTAACGAAAATTTTGGCGATTATGAAGGATTAATTTATGATGGTGCATATTCTGAACACATGGAAAGCATAGAGAAAAAAGGCTTAGTAGGAGATGATGTAACAGAAGAACAAGCAAAACAAAAAGCCATAAGCTTTGTACGGACAAGATAGAGTGGAAAATGTTCAATCAAATGGTTTAATAGAAAATGGAAATATTGCTGTTTATGATTTTACAATTAGAATTAAAAATGAAGATTACAATAACCCACTTACAATATCAGTTTCTAAAAAAGGTGGGCATATAGTAGTAGCAAATCACAACAGAAATATTACAGAAGAAAAAATACAAATAGATGAGGCAAACGAAATTGGCAAAAATTTCTTATACAACCTTGGAATACCAGATATGAAACCAACTTATTATTTAAAACAAGGTGGAGCTGTAACTATAAACTATGCATATCTTCAAGACAATGTAACTATATATCCAGATTTAATAAAAGTTAAAATAGCACTAGATAATGGAGAAGTTTTAGGAATGGAAACAACAGGATATTTAAATAATCACACACAAAGAACTATCGAAACACCAAGCATTAGTTTAGAAAAAGCAAAAGCATCATTGAATAAAAAACTTAGCATTACAAGCGAAGACTTAGCAATAATTCCAACAGAATGGAATACAGAAATATTCTGCTATGAATTTAAAGGCAGAGTGGACGATACAGATTTTCTAGTGTATGTTAATGCACAGACTGGAAAAGAAGAAAACATCTTGGTTATAATAGATACACCTGATGGAATTTTAACACAATAAAGAAAACCTTAACTAAAAGAACACTAAATGCTTTAAAAAACTCGGCTCAGTTGTCTAGCAAATGTTCGCAGAATTTCTAAATACCTTTTATGGCACCCTTTCAATGTAAAATTGAACTATTTCCATAAAATTTATTAAGAAATTCTATGCTCCATTTCCTAGAACCCCTCACTTCGTTTTTTAAACATTTTAGTGTTCTTTATTTGAAAATTTTTCTAGTGTATTTTATGTGTTTTTGTGCAAACTAATTTTAAGAAAAGTGATTTTTCATTTTTCTTAAAATTAAGGAGGATTTTTAAGATGTCAGGGAACAAAAACTTAATGTCTGAAAATCTAAAAACAGAAATAGCAAAAGAACTGGGAGTATATGATGTAGTTAAACGTGATGGGAGTTGGGGAAATGTGTCTGCTAAAAAGTGCGGTTCGATGGTTGCGAAGGCAATAGAAATCGCAAACAGAAGTGTATAGTAAAGGCAGAGTAAAAGTAATAGGAACCTTTTTTAGGGTTCCTATTTTTTCGAAAATTTTAAATAAAAACAGTTGACAAGAAAACTAAAAATGATATATACTTGTGGAGTAAATTTAAGAAAAAACATAGGAGGAAAAGATTGAAAATGAGAAAAAACAAAGGTATAACGCTGGTTGCGTTAATAATAACAATAGTAGTAATGCTAATATTAGTAGCAGTAAGTGTGAATGTAATAATAAAAAGTAATTTATTAGGAATAGCAGAAAAAGCAACAAAGAAATATAACACAGTAGCAGAGGAGGAATCTAAAACTGATTCAATCGAAATAGATGGCAAAATATATAATTCAATAGATGAATATATGAGTGTAAGCAAAGGGATAACTTTTTCAATTGATGGAATGACGTATCATGTTAATGGAAGTGAGTTTACGAGACAGCAATTGAACGGAAAATTGGGAATTCGACTTGGACAATTTCTAGAAACTGATACGTATAAGAAAAATCCACTACCAACAACGAAGAAATGTTCAACATGCGGAGAAACAATGAACTTGTCCACAGAACAAGCCGTGTTAGTGTATATAGGTACGCATAGTAGCAGTGTGTTATCAAAAGAGAATGAATATATACTAGAAGATGGAGATGAACTCATCTTTAATAATAATTTTTGCGATGACTAAGAGAGTTATTGGGCATAATTAAACAAAAAAATATATGTATAGAAATCTTTTTTTACTAAGATTAAATTAAGTATAACTTATAAAATGGAAAAAATCGTTTGTCGAAAAATGTAAAAATTTGACGAACGAT